>Ga0163144_10013501_pt1 | contig 17047 bp, 15 predicted proteins | sample OliLak19BULKMAT1_FD_123175 | JGI IMG/M metagenome (GOLD analysis project Ga0163144, IMG submission 123175) | Freshwater microbial mat bacterial communities from Lake Vanda, McMurdo Dry Valleys, Antarctica - Oligotrophic Lake LV.19.BULKMAT1 | ecosystem: Environmental > Aquatic > Freshwater >... | reverse complement strand
CCCAATGCCCAATGCCCAATGCCCAGTGCCCAGTGCCCAATGCCCAGTGCCGCGTGCCTCGTCCTCAATGCGCCACCCGCCGCCCGAGAAGCGGCGAGATCTTCTCGAGGCACGACGCGAGAATCTTTTTGTCCTTGGCCTCGGCGTTGAGGCGCAGCAGCGGCTCGGTGTTGCTCTTGCGGACGTTGCACCACCAGCCGTCGGTCTTGAAGCGGTCGATGGTGACGCCGTCAAGTTCGTCGATGGTGCCGCGGACGCCGAGTAGTTCCTTGACGGCGGCGAGGGCTTTTTCCTTCTCCTCGGTCTCGAAGTTGATCTCGCCGGACTGGGCGTAGCGGGCGATGGGGGCGATCAGCTCGCTCATGGGCTTGGCGGCCTCGCTGCGGATGCTGAGCGTGACGGCCATGGCGATGGCGCCCGAGTCGGCGTTGAAGTTGCCCTGGAAGTAGAAGTGGCCCGAGAGTTCGCCGCCGAAGATGGCCTTGCGCTCGGAGAGTTCCTGCTTCATGAAGACATGCCCGACGCGGCTGCGGATGGGCTGGCCACCGGCCTTGGTGATGTCCTCGGAGACGGCCTTGCTGGAGCGCAGGTCGAAGACCACCGGTGCGCCCGGGGCTTTCTTGAGGAAGTGCTTGGCCATCAGCGCCGTGAGGTGGTCGCAGCCGACGATCTGGCCCTTCTCATCGACCACCATGCAGCGGTCGGCGTCGCCGTCGAAGCAGAAGCCAAGGTCGGCCTTCTCCTTGAGGACCGCGTCGCGGGTCTGCTTGACGTTCTCGGGCACGAGCGGGTTGGGCTCGTGGACGAACTCACCCCTGGTGTTGTCGAAGTTGATCTCGATGATCTCAAGACCGGGCGTGGCGCTGCCCTTCTTGCCGAAGACCTTGGGGATCATGGTGCCGGCCATGGCGTTGGAGGCGTCAACGACCACGCGGAGTTTCTTGCCGGAAAGTTTGAGAAACGAGCGGACGTGGGCGATATAGGCCTCCCACAGGTCGCGCTGCTCGACCCGCCCGCGCGTGATGTTGGGCGCGAGCTTGGCGTAGGTCACCTTGTCGATCATCGCGGCGTGCTTGCGGATGTCGGCCAGGCCCGTGGGCTCGCCGACGGGCTTGGCCTTGCGCTTGCTGATCTTGAAGCCGTTGTACTGCGGAGGATTGTGCGAGGCGGTGACCATGACGCCGCCGGCGCAGTCGAGGTGGTTGATGGCGAAGTAGACCATCGAGGTATCGACCATGCCGATGTCGATCACGTTTCCCCCCTGGTCGTTGATGCCGCGGATGAGTTCGGCCGCGAGGGTGGGGCTGCTCTTGCGCATGTCGCGCCCGACGACGATGTTCTTCATCATCGGGGTGGTCTCGCCGGCGGCCTCGGCATCGGCGAGCAGGAACTTGCTCGCGCCGAAGCCGATCTGCCAGGCCATCATGTCGTTGAGCAGGTCGGGGTAGGTTCCGCGGATGTCGTAGGCCTTGAAGACGCGTCCGAGCATGCAGGTCTCCTGTTCCGCGGCGTGGGTCGGGCCGGTGATTGCGGCTGTCGCCCACTCGTTTGCGTCGGCATCCCCCACCCGGCTCGGCGGGGTTGATGTGAAAACGGGAACAAGGACGATAGCAGATCATTTGCCGAACGTCACGGATCATCGGTATGTGTTCGTATGCCGTGCTTCGTGATTTCGTGGATGGGGATGCCCTGCGGCAGGGCTGCCAAGAACCGGCGGCCATACCCGGCGGTCAGAAGGCGCGGGTCGAGCACCACGACCCGTCCCCGGTCGGTGGCGGCCCGGATCAGTCGCCCGAAGCCCTGCTTGAAGCGGATAACCGCGCGGGGGAGGGAGTCTTCGCGGAACGGGTCGCCGCCACGCTGTTTGATGCGCTCGCCGCGGGCCTCGGTGAGGGGGCGGTCGGGGGGATCGAAGGGCAGGCGGGTGATGATGACGTTGCGAAGGGCGCGCCCGGGCACATCCACGCCCTGCCAGAACGACGCGGCCCCGAGCAGAATGGCCCGGTCCTCGCGCCGGAAGGCCTCGAGGATCTCGGTCCGCGAGCCGGACTTGTTCTGCACGAGCAGGGGCATGGAACGCTCGGCCAGCGGGTCGGCGAGCATGATCGAGACGGAGTTGAGGACGGCGAGGCTGGTGAAGAGCACGAAGACGCCGCCGTCGGTGGCGTGGGCGTGGTGCAGGATGCGCTCGACCAGGGCCCGCTGGTACTCGCGGGGCGGCAGTTCGCGGGGGTCGGGCATGGTGCGGTCGATGTAGAGCTCGACGGCGTTGCGATAATCGAACGGGCTGCCGACCTGGAGCGTGCCCGAGCCCTCGCATCCCAGGCGCGACATGGTGTGCATGAACGCGGTCTCGGCGTGCTCTGAGGGCTCGTCGGGACTGACGCGGCGGGTGGTGAGGGTCGCGCTGGTGAGGGTGACCGAGCAGCCGCGACCGAAAAGGTGCTCCTTGAGGAGCGGGGCGACCTCGATCGGTGAGGCGGCGACGGTGAGGCGGCGGCCGCGGCCCTCGGTGGTCCGGGTGGACTCGACCCAGTACACGCTGTCGGAGACGGATTGTTCGAGCCAGGCGGAGGCGGAGAGCGCGACCTCCATGGCGCGCTCGGCGTAGCCGTTGAGCTCAAACTTGTCGGCTTCGACCTTGACCACGTCCTTGAGGCGTCCCAGGCGCAGGGCCAGTTCATTCATCGCGGGGGAGAGGGGGTTGGGCATGTCCACCGCGGCGCGGACCCGCCCGCCGCCCTCGCCGATGCGATCGGACAGGGCCGCGATTCCCTCGAAGAAGGCGCGGCACGCGGCCTCGGCCTCGACCACCAGCCGGATCGCGCCGTCCACGTCGTCGGTCGAGCCGGCCTGCAGCGAGAGATGAGCCAGGAACCCCTTGGCTACCCGGGGCGTGTAGAGGTTGGCCAGGAGGTGCGTGACCCGCCCCTCGCTGAGCGAGAGGCCGAAGTGCTCGCTGGCGACGTCCTCGGCGTTGTGAGCCTCGTCAATGATGACGTGGTCGTAGCGTGGGAGGAATCCGACGCCACGACTGCGAAGGGCCAGATCGCTGAAGAAGAGCGCGTGGTTGCAGACCAGGAGATTGGCCTGTTCCATCACGCGGCGGGCCGACTGGTAGAAGCACTGCCTGTAGGTTGGGCACTTGCGCCCCATGCAGTTGCCCGAATCGGACTGCACGCGGTCCCAGACCGAGGAGCGCTCGAGCGCGGGCAGCGTCGAGAGCGTGCCGTCGGTGCTGGAGTAGGCCCAGTCCTCAATGACGTGGAGCGAACGGCGGGCGGCAGGATCGCCGAAGAGTTTGTCCTGGCGGGTCGACGCGAGTTTGAGCCGACGGATCGAGACGTAGTTGCCGCGTCCCTTGACCAGGCAAGGGCGGATGGAGCCTTTGATCGGGTCGGAACCCGAGTGATCCGAGCCAATCGGACTGGAGCCCTTCGCGGGAGCGGGGGGTCGGGCGTGGACGTGGGAGTCGTCGTCGGGGTCGGTGGGGTGGTCGAGGTTCTCGTCGTGCAAACCCCCGGCTCGCGCCGGGGGCGCGTCATCCTCGGGGGGATCGAGCAACGCCTTGAGCAGCGGGATGTCCTTGCCGACGAGTTGTTCCTGGAGGGAGATGGTGTTGGTGGCGATGACGACGATCTCGCCGCGCTCGAGGCAGCGCAGCATGGCGGGGGCGAGGTAGGCGAAGGACTTGCCGGTGCCGGTGCCGGCCTCGACGAGCAGGTGGGCGCGGGCCTCCATGGCGGAGGCCACGGCGTCGGCGACGCGGATCTGCTCGTCGCGGTGCTCGAAGCGGTCGCCCAGCGCGCGGGCGACGACGCCGCCGGGGCCGAGGATGTCGGTCATCCGTGACACGGGGGGATAGTAAGGAGGTGTCAAGGTGCGAGGCGTCGGGGGTCGAGACGGAGCGGCGCATGCGCGAATCCTTGGTGCCTTTGGCACCTTGACGCCTTTGCACCCGGTCACCTTGTCTTCAGGGCGTCGCGCCCCATCGGCATCTCGAATCGATCGCGCGTCGTGCAGTACCACTTGCCGCCCATGCGGCCGATCGCGCCATAGCCCTGGTCGATGTGGAACCGCTCGTTCACGATCGCATCGGCGACGTGGATGTGGACAACCTGCCCCAGGACAATGTTGCCGCTGGACGGCGCGCCCGGGTTGGTGCGGATGACCTGCATGGTCCGGCACTCGAACGACACGGGGCTTTCCAGCACGCGTGGGGGCCGCACGAGGCGGGAGGGGGTGGGCGTCAGACCTGACAGGCCGAACTCGCTGTCGCCATACGCGAGCGGCTCGGCAGCCGCGGCCATCTGCCGCGCGTACGCCTCGATGGCGACGTTGACCACGAACTCGCCGGTGCCGCCTTCTTCAAGAGACTTGGCGTTGCGCAGCGAATCTTTCTCGGTGCCGTCGGCCTTGCTGGCGGGGCAGAAGAGCAGCGTCATCGGGTTGCTGCCCACGCCCGCGAAGAAAGAGAAGGGGGCGAGATTGGGCCGGCCATCGGGCGACAGGGTGCTCACGAACGCGATGGGGCGGGGCACGATGCACCCGATGAGCAGCTTGTAGCGGTCCTCGTAGGGGATCGAGGCAGGGTCAAGTTCCATGAGGGAAGGGTATCGAAGTCTCCGCGTGGTGGCCGACCGCTCGTGCCGGCGGTTCTGCTGCTTACCGCCCGAGCACCAGCAACTGCTGCATCAGCTCGTCGGCGGTTCGGATCACCCGCGACGACGCCGAGTACCCCGTTGTCGCCAGGATCAGGCTCGTGAACTCGCGGCCCAGATCGACGTTCGACAGTTCCAGCGTGCCGCCCAGGACGCGACCGGCCTGGCCCGTGAGGGGGGCCGCGATCACCGCCTCGCCCGAGTTGGCTCCGGACTGGAACAGGTTGGACCCGTTGTCGACCAGACCCGCGGGATTGCTGAAGGTGGCCAGCGCGATCTGTCCCAGGGTGCGGGTCAGGCCGTTGGAGAACGTGCCCTGGATGGTGCCGTCCATGCCCACGCCGAAGGCTTCCAGGCTTCCGGTGGGCGCGCCATCCTGGGCGGTGGCGGCGAGCGTCGAGCTCACATCGGCCAGGGCCGAGACGCCGTCGGCCCCGTCCGAGAGATGCACGGTGAAGGCCATGGGCGTGACGGCCCCGGTGCCGGCCCGATCGATTTGCAGCGGAATGCTGCCGCCCGACACGAGGCGTCCGAAGGAATCGAAGACCGCCTGCCCCGTCGCCACCAGCGGGCTCGGGCCCGCGTGATCGGGCGATTCGGCGATCCATCGCCACGTCGTGCCTGTGTTCGACTTGGCTTCGAGCACCATCGTCAGGTCAACCTGCACCTGCTGGCCCAGCGAGTCGAAGGCCAGAAAGGTGGTGCGAGCCGATTCGCCGTTGGCCTCCGCGTCCTTCACCGGCACAAACGGCTGCGAGAGGACCGCGCCGTTGGCATCCAGCAGACGGAAGTCCGCGGCATCCAGGTCGATGTCGCTCTCGGTGCCGATGTTGCCGGTGATGGTCACCTCGCCCGTCAGCGTGTTCACCGCGACGCCCGGGGCCGGGCCGGTGGGGTTGGTCAATGTGGCGTCGATACCCAGGGCGGTGGAGAGAAACGACATCAGGTCCCGCACGGTCGTCGCGGCGGTGATGGGCAACTCGGAGTCGGCCAGTGAGGCCGAGCCCTTGCGGGCACCGGTCATGCGCAGCGTCTGGCCCGCGGCGAAGAGAGGCGTCGTGGCCGACGCGGGGTCCGCGAGTTCGGTCATCAGGCTCGTGGATTCCAGCACGTTTGGCGCGGTGGGCAGCACGGTCGCGCCGGTGATCAGGGAGAAGCCGCTGTCGGCGTCCGTCATCAGTCGCGTCGATGAGCCCGTGGTGGCGGCAGCTCCACCCGCGTTCAGGTTGCCCGTGAACCAGGTGTTGCGCGTCGCCTGCGCGATCGTGAGCGCACCAAGCGGCACGTTGATGTCGCCCAGCGTTCCGGGCACGATGTTGAACTCATCATCGACGCCAAATCCCTGGAGCCGGTCGCCCCCGAGCGTGGTGAGGGTGCCCTGGGCATCCTGCTGGAAGTTGCCGGCTCGGGTGTAGGAGCGAGATGTCCCGCGCTGCACGACGAACATGCCCTCGCCCTCGACCGCCAGGTCGGTCGCGCTGCCGGTGGCGGTGACGGTGCCGCCCGACATGTCGCGCTGCGTGCCCGAGAGCGACACGCCCAGGCCGACCTGGAAGGGGTTGGTGCCGCCGAGTTCGCTCGAGGGCGGGCTGCCGATCCCGATGGTGCGGCTAAAGACGTTCTGGAACATGAGACGGCTGGACTTGAACGCCGTGGTGTTGACGTTGGCGATGTTGTTGCCGATCACGTCCAGCGAGCGGGCGTTGGCGTTGAGGCCCGAGAGGCCCGTGAACATCGCGACTTGTGAGGCCATGGAAGGCTCCGGAGGGACATGGTGGGTGGCGTGGTCGCGGCTTTGAGCGACGACGCGATCGGTGAGACTTCAACGACACCCCGCGCGCAGGGCAACACGCATGGCTCCCCAGAGCGGGAACCATGCCACACTGCCATCATCCATGACTTGCCCGCGTGCGCTCCGCGCCGCGTTCCCCGCCGGGGTTCATCGCTCCGCGAGTGCATCCATCAGCGACCGGTTCCACCGGGCCGGGTCAAGCCCTGGTCTGGCGGTCGAGAAGCCTGCGGCCTGGGCCGACCCATCCTCAGCACCCGGCGTGCCAGCGTGCCCGCCAAGATCGATCATCGCGTCGATGCCCGTGATGACCGGGGAATCGCCGAGCGGATGCTCGCGGCTGACCTGTCGCGTGGCGATGTCGATCTCGATGGCGCGTCCATCCATCAGCACCAGCGCACGCCTCGCGCCCGCGCTCTCGGCACGATCCGCCGCCTGCGCAAGGCGCGACAACTGATCGTCGGACAACTCGATGGCCGCGTTCCGCGCGATCGTGACGGGCAGACCCGTGGACAGTTCGCCCGCGCGGGCCTTGCCCAGCATCGACGAGAAGTCCGACGCGCCGGGCGACGGAGCCCGCGACGGGGCGACGCCAGAGACGGCACGCACGCCCGACGAGAGAAGGTTCAGAAGGATGGAGGGGGGAATCGACATGGTGATTCAGTCTCGTGGTTCATCGGGATCGGGCGCGTGGGCCGTCGGCCAATCACCTGCAATCAGCGCGTGTCCGAGCACGCGGGGTGTCTGTGCGGTGGGCGACCGCTTGCGCGGACGGTTCTGTTCCGCCGCGGCGCGCTTCGTCGACCTCGAACGCTCACTCCTCGGATTCCGGCTCCGGCGCGCCCTGCATCATCTGATCGACGCGCGACAGCGCCAGGCGTCCGCCGCCCTCGAGAGACAGGATCGGTCCCGCGCTCGAGCGCGACACGCCGGTCACGCTGGCCGTCACGCGTTGGCCCGACTCGCTGAGCCCCGAGACGCGCCGTCCGATCAGGCTGCCCGCCGACGCCCACTGGTTGTCGCCCACCAGCGTGCCCAGCTGGTCCACCAGGTCCGCGTTGGACTGGATCGAGCGGATGGTGGACAACTGCTCGAGCAGGTCCTTGGTCTCCGACGGCTGCAAGGGGTCCTGGTTGCTCAGCTCCTTGAGGATGATCCCCATGAACTGCTCGCTCGAGAGCGAGGAGAATCCGGTCAGTTTCGAGCTGGTTGATGCGACAGCGCCAACGGCCGACATGGACGCCTCCGTTCCGGGGTTGTGCGCGCGGGGCGATCGCCCGTGCTCACGCGCACGCCAAACAACTCGGGATGAATCAAGGGTCTCCGACCCGCTCCAACCTCATCGCGACACCAGCCGCGGCTCTGAGCGGCCGGCGGCCCCTTGCCGCAGCACGCGCCTCCCCCGCGCGTGACACGACGCCGTCTCGGCGCGTCCCTGCGCCTACACGACAACCTCGAACGTGCTCAGCGTCATGCCCGATTCCGGGGCATGGTCCGGCACGGCGCGGGCAACCTCCGTCCCGCTGTGGTCGGCCTTCCGTGGCCCGGAGCCTTCCCCGTCGTGTGAACGGGCACTCCGTTGCCCGTGCGCGTGGCCTCCGCCACCGCTGTGGGCGTGCGTGCCGGCCTCCGCCGGTGCCTCGCCGCGATCCTCTTCCGCCTGGCCTCGGGGTTCGTCCCCCGATTCCTGGGCCGCCCGACGCTCCGCGTCCACGACCGGCTGCTCGGCCAAGCGAACCTCAAGCCGGTCCACCTGCAAGCCGCGCGCTTCCAGCGCGCTCCGCAGTTCCGGCATCGAACTCTCCAGCAACTTCTGTGCCTCGCTGGTGGCGGCCTCAAACCGGGCCGTCACCCCAGCCTCCCCCCGGCTCAGGTCCACCCGCAACTGGCCCAGGTGCTCCGGGGTCAGGCGGATCGTGACCGGCCCGTCGTTCGACCGCAGCGCAAGCCCCAGGGCCCGATGCACCTGCTGCATGAGCTGCTCGCGGGGAACGTGGGGCTTGTGGGGTGAGCCGAGGCGTCCCGCGCCGACCGCCGCGCCGCCATTGGGGCCAGTCGCACCAAGTCCGACGATGGCGCCGGGCGTTCCCGAGTTGGTCGCCGGGCCCGCGCCGGTTCCAACCCCGGATCGCCCCCCCGCGCCCCCGGCCGCCGACACGCCGCCCGCGGGCGCGGCCACCGCTGTCGCAGCGCCTGGCCTGGATATCTGAACGCGCGACGCGGCCTCAGCCAACCGGTCCAGCGCGCCCAGTGCTCCCGCCGCCGCGCTCGGCGCGGGCGATGACGCAGCCTTGTTGCTCGCGGCCGCCCCGGCGTTTCCGGCGTTCGCCAGATCGGACCCGCCTCGCGTCGGCGATCCGTGTGCGCTCCCCGACCCGGTGCCTCCAAAGGCGTCACGTCCCGCCCGCTCGCCGGACATGCTCTCGGCACGCGGCGCCGACTCGCCTCGCTGACCAACTGGGCCGGGCTCCGTCGCCTGTCCCAGTTCCGCCCGCGCCGCGGACTCCCCGGGCTTGGCCATCTCCGCCTGCGCGAGCGCCGACAGGCTCACGCCCGACCCCACCGTCCGCAATCGATCGGCGCTGGACTGTTTCAACGCCCGCGTCGACTCGGCCGTCGCCAGCCGCACGTCCGCCGCGTCTCGCGCCTTCCCACCCCCGGACTTCGACCCGGGCCGCGCCGTCGAGGCGGCCTCAGAAGCACTCCGTGAATGACCCACCATCCCGGGCGTCGCGCCCGCACCCACCTGAAGCACTCCAGACGCCAGCAGCATCGCCCCGAACTCCGACTCCATCGCCCGCGGACCGCGCGGCTTGTGCGCCCCCGCCGGCTCGTGCTTGCGCACCGCCCCCGCCGTTCCTGCCGTCCCGCCACCGCCGCTCGCCGCAAACGCGTCTGTCATCTGCTCACTGGCTCCGGCGTGCGGGCGATCTGCCCGCGCGTCCGGAGGCGTTCCAGCAAATCGGCGGCCAAGGCGGGGTCGTTGGCGGTGATCTCCGCCATGATCTTGTTCCGCGCCCGCTCCTGCAACGCGTTCAGGTACGCCACCACCGGCTCAGGACCGCCGGTCATCACCGGGATTCCGGCGGTGCGGCCCGCCCCACCCGACGTGGAACCGCCCACCACCGCAATCGACTCTGCCGTCCCCCCCGGGATCCTGAGAATCTCCATCAAGATCGCCACGGCGTCCTGGGGCTTGAGCCCTTGCAGCGTCCCCACCGCCTTGCGGAACTGGGCCGAGCCCTCCACCGCCGCCAACTCCGCCCGCATCCGATCGAAGGCGTCCTTCTCGGCCGCGAACTCGCGCCGCTCCTCCGCGAGCCGCTGCTGGTCCCGGTCCACCGCGACCGTCAGGTCCGCGGTTTCCTGGCGCAACCGCTCGATGCGCTGGTGATCGACCTCCGAGAGATCGAGCCGCACATGCAACTGCTCGGCCGCGCTCAGCGGCGCCTCGAGTTCCCGGGCCGCCAGCTCGGCCTGCTGCGTCGCCTGCTCGACCTGGGCCGAGGCCTCCTCAATCTGGGCCGTCTCATCGGCGACGGTCACCGACAGCACCTCACGCAGCCTGGTCATGCGGGCCTTGTCCAGCCGCCCCGTGCCCAGCAGCCACGCGGCGATGCCGCCGATGGCCAGCAGGTTCGCCAGCGCGAGAATACACAGCCCGTTCCACAGCGATCTCATGCCGCGCCCTCCTCAAGCCCGCCCAGGTCATCGACGCCCTCGCTCGCCCGACCGGCCCGCATCACGGCCATCTCATCGAGCGCCCCTGCCTCGCGGCGTTCCTGCTCATACTTCCAGACCTCGTACCGCCGCTCGCGCAGCACCTCGACGCCGCGGCGCGCCGCCGTCGCCCTGATCAGTTCCAGCCTCGCCGCCTCCAGCCTGTGCTGCACGCCCGCCAGCCGAACCACCGCCCGCTGCGCCCGGGTGATCAACCCCAGCGAGGCGTGTGCCTGCTGCCGTACCTGCCCCAGATTCACCCGCGCCCCGCCCCGCTCCTCGAACAGCCGCGAACGCAGGTCGTCCCGCTCGGCCACGATCGACCGCTGATACCCCGCGATCTCGCCGTCCAGTGCCAGGCGTTCCCGCTCCAGCTCGGCCACGCGCCGCTGATGCTCGCGCTCCACACGGAGTCGCTGCTCGATGACCGGCTGGAGTTTGAAGACGAACTTGGGCATGGTTCACCAGGAAGCGGGACAGCAAGGCGGTGTTCAGGATGTTTGAGCCACGTTACTTCGGCGGGTTGCCGGTTTGCCACTGGGTCACTTCTTGCCCTTCCGCTTCGCGATCTCCTCACCCGCCTTGACCGCCAGGCCGATCATCCGCGACCGGGCCGCGCCGAACGCCTCGGTCTCCCCCCGCCCCTGTCTCAGCAACTCCTCGATCGGCCCGCGAAACTCGATCGCCACGTCGGTCTCGACGCTGGAGCCCTTCGCGTACGCCCCGATCTGCACCAGGTCCTCGACCTCGCGGTACAGGGCCATGAGCCGCACGATCTGCCGCCTGGCCGCCTGATGCGGCTTGTCGCTCACCTCATCGGCCACGCGCGACACCGAGTCCAGCACGTCGATCGCGGGGAAGTGCGACCGCTGCGCCAGCTTGCGCGACAGCATGACGTGCCCGTCCAGGATGCCGCGGGCCGCGTCGGCGACCGGCTCGGTCATGTCGTCGCCCTCGACCAGGATCGTGTAGAGCCCGGTGATCGAGCCGGTCGCGGGAAGTGGCAACGTGGCGGAGTGGCAGAATGGCAGCGTGCCAGGGGGCGCCGGTGTCGCCCGCTGGTCCCGCGCGGCTCGCTCATCCGTCATCTTGTCACGTTGCCACTCTGCCACTCTGCCACTTCGAAGCCCGGACGCCCCGGCCGCCCCACTTGGCTCGACAATCCCCGCGCGCTCCATCAGCAACGCCAAGCTGGCGAACACGCTGGGCGTGTACCCCTTCGTCGCCGGCGGCTCGCCCGCCGACAGACCGATCTGCCGTTGCGCATGAGCGAACCGCGTCACCGAGTCCATCATCAAGAGCACATGCTTCCCGCGGTCCCTGAAGTGCTCCGCCGCCGAAGTCGCCGCCAGCGCGGCCCGCACCCGCATCAGCGGCGACTCATCCCCCGTCGCCACCACCACCACCGACCGTGCCAGCCCCGCCACCCCCAGCACATGCTCAACAAACTCCCGCACCTCGCGCCCACGCTCGCCGATCAGCGCGATCACGTTCACGTCCGCCGACGACCCCCGCGCGATCGACCCCAGCAGCGTCGACTTGCCCACCCCCGGCCCCGCGAAGATCCCCAGCCGCTGCCCAAGCCCGATGGGCGTCATCAGGTCCATCGCACGCACACCCGTCCGGAGCGGTTTGTCGATCGGCGGGCGACGCAGGGGCGCCACCGGCGGCGGCGTCAGTGGCCGGGTCGATCCATCCGCCACCGCGCCCAGTCCGTCGATCGGGCGTCCCATGGCATCCACCACCCGCCCGATCAGCCCCTCCCCCACCATCGCCACCCGCGAGACCCGCTTCACCCGGGCCGGATCGCCCGCCCGCACCGCCAGCGTCGTGCCCAGCGGCATGACGATCGCCAGGTCCTCGCTGAACCCCACCACCTCTCCAAGCGCCGTCGCGCGCGTGCCGATCCCCTGCTCGCCAATCTCCACGAGCGCCCCAACGGGCGCGGGCAGGTCGCGAACGAGCATCGTCAGACCGCGCACGGCCGCGACGCGCCCCATCACCCCCATGGCCGGGGCGACCCGCACCGCCTCGATCGCATCGGCAAGGCGGGTCATGGCGAGCCCCCGACCACCTCGCCCGTTTCATCGCCCGCGGCGCCGCCACCTCGCGCGCCCGCCGCATCCTCGGTACGCTGCCCACGTCCGGCGCCATCCGGCAGCATCTCATCAACAAGCGACTTGATCCTCGCCTCGATCGTCGCATCCAGCTCGCCGCCGCCCGGGCACCGCGCCACGCACGACCCCACCGGCACCCCAGGATCCACACTCACCGACACATGCCGCTGCCCGGCGTCCATCGCCAGCAGCCCCGGCAGCGCGTCCCGCACCAGCCCCTCATCCGACGGATTCACGCCCAGCGTCAGGCGCGTCGCCCGCGTCGCCATCTCCAGGATCGCCCCGACCTGACCCAGCACGGCCCTCGGGTCCACCTCGATCGCACGCCGCGCCACCTTCTGGCCCATCAGGATCGCCAGTTCCAACCCTCGCGACTCGCACTCGCGGAGCATCGCCTCCCGCATCGCGACAAACTCAACCAGAGCCGCAGTCCACGACGCTTCCAGCGCCGCGAGCCGCTCGCCCGCCTCGCGCTTCGCCTCCGCCTCGCCGCGCTGGCGGCCCTCGGTCAGCCCCGTGGCCATCCCTTCGGCGTGTCCCTTGGCCCGTCCTTCATCCGCCGCCCCGGCGAGCAACCGCTCCCGCGCCGCCGCCGCCTCTGTCAAGACCGCCGCAGACGCCGACCGGGTGCGCTCCATGATCGCCTCGGCCTGAGCCCGGATGTCCTCGACATTCAGCACCAGCGCCTGGCGCGGGCTCGTCTCAAGGTCGGCCTGTCGGATCATCGCCATCGCCACACACCCCGCGCTCCAGGCCAACCCTGCTTCTCGACACGCCGCGTGGCCGCTCAACGCCGCGGCCACGACACCCCGTCTCACCACTTGGTCGCTTCGTCGCTTCCATGTTCCTGAGCTTGCGCTCAGGGCTCCTAGACCAGCGTCTCGCCCTCGCCGCCGCGGCCCTCGATCACCAGGTCCCCGGCCTCCTCCAGCCTCCTCACGATGTCCACGATCCGCTGCTGGGCCTGCTCCACGTCCGACACGCGCACGGGGCCCATGTACTGCATGTCCTCCTTGATCAGCCCGGCCGCACGCTCCGACATGTTCTTGAAGATCTTCTCCTTGAGCGGCTCGCTCGCGGTCTTGAGCGCCAGCGACAGCTCGTCGTTCTCAACCTCCTTGAGCACCGCCTGGATCCCCTTGTCATTCACCTGGATGATGTCCTCGAACACGAACATCAGCCTGCGGATCTGCTCAACCAGGTCCGGGTCGTCGGCCTCGAGGCCCTCCATCACCGCCTTCTCGGTCGCGCGGTCGGCCAGGTTCAGGATCTCCGCCACCGTCGGCACGCCGCCGGCCTTCTCCATCGACTGCGTGAGCATGTTCGAAAGGCGGCTCTCCAGCCCCCGCTCCACCTCCCGGATCACCTCGGGATTGGTCTGCTCCATGTTGGCGATGCGTTTGAGGACCTCGATCTGCTTCTGCAGCGGCAATCCCGCGAGAATCTCCGACGCCTTGTGGTGCGGCAGGTGGCACACGATCAGCGCGATCGTCTGCGGGTGCTCCTCCTGGATGAACGTCAGCAGGTTCTCCGCCTCGGCTCGCTGCAGGAACGCGAACGGCGTCTTCTGCACCTGCGTCTGGATCTGCTGGATCACCTTGGCCGCCAGCTCCGCCGGCAGCGACTGCTTGAGCAGGTCCTTGGCGAACTCGAGGTTGCCCTCCTCCACGTGCTGGCTCGCCACCGTGATGTTGTAAAACTCCTCGATCACCGCGGTCTGGTGCTCACGCGGGATCCGCCCCAGCGACGCCAGTTCCCTCGACACCTCCTGCACCGCCTCAGACTCCAGCTTGCTCAACAGCCGCCCGGCCGACTCCTTGCCGACCATCAGCAGCAGGATCGCCGCCTTGGACACGCCGTCCAGTTCCGCCGGATTGGCCGGGAGTCTCTCCCCGGGCTTGCGCGACATAGGGTCAGCCCTCCGCGGTGATCCACTGCTTCATCAGGCGCGCCGCCGCGTCCGGGTTGGTCTCGACCATCTTCGCCACTTCCTCCAGCATCCTCTTGCTCTTGACCTGCTCCTCGCCCACTTCGATCCCCGCCATCGCCATGTCGCTCTCATCCGCCTCGCCAATCAGGTCACTGGGCGTCTCCAGCGTCGCCGGCATGCCCACCAGCTCCTCGGCCGTCGGGATCTCGACCGGCGTATTGGCCTTCCTCACCAGCGAGAACATCAGCCCGATCGCGAACAGCCCCAGCACCACCAGCACCGCCTTGTCCACAATCCCACCTAGCGCGAGCCCACCACCCCCGACAATCCCCGCCAGCCCGCCGCCGCCTCCACTCATCCCCATCACCGCCGGCGCATCACCGGGGATCATCGCCACCTGCACGAAGTCCGCAACCTCCGCCTCCGAAGGCACCCGTCCGAGCGTCTGGGTCGTCATCGTCCGCACATGCGGGATCACCCCCGCCTTGATCGCCAGCGCCATCTGCGCCCAGCGCGCCTCGAGCGCCGCCCGATCCGGCGCCGCCGCCTCCGCACCCGACGCCGCGGGCGACTCGGCCGCAACGATCGACCGCACATACCCCTCCGGCACGTTGATCGACACCGCAAGCCCCGTCGTCATCCCGCGCGGGTCCAGATACTGCTCCGTCCGGCTTCCGACAAACGGCTGCGTCGTCGTCTCCGACGTGCTCGTCTCCGAACTGTTGCCCGATCCCGTCCCGCTCCGGCTGATATCGGCCGTCGCGTTCGACCGCGGCCCGGGCTGCGCCCCGGGCGTGCTCGTTCCGCTCGTCTGCTCGTTGGCCGTCTCATGCGTCACGAACGACGTCGTCCCGCCCTCATCGGGCGAGAAGTAGCGGTGCTCCTGCCCCTCGCGCTTGCTCGCGTCCACTTGGGCCGTCACCGAGATGATTACGCCCGGGATGTACCCCAGCATGTCGCCGATCTTCTGCCTGGTCTGGTCCTCGTACTTGGCCGCGAGCTCCAGCGCGGTCGTCGCAATCAGGTCCCCCTCACGCCGTGGCCTGCGCTGCTGGCCCGTCGCCCCATCAATCACCCGCACGTTGCCCACATCCAGCCCCGCCACCGCGCCAGCGATCTGGTTGCCCACCGCGTCCACCGTCGCCTGGTCGATCGCCGAGCCGCTGTCGGTGAACACCGTCACCGCCGCCGAGGGCTGGCGATACACCGTCCCCAGCCCCGCCGCCTCCGGCACCGACAGGAACACCCGGGCCTCGCGGATGCCGCGGTATTCCCCGATCACCTTGGCCAGCTCGTTCTGCAGCGCGATCGTGTGGATCTGGCGGTTCTGCTCCCGCGAGTTCTGCCACGACTGGCTCTCAAGGATGTTGCCGAACAGCAGCGTGGTGTCCGCCGGCAACTGTCCGTTCTGCCCCAGATGAGCCAGCGCGGCCGACTGCAACCCCGCCGGCACAACGATCGCCCCGTTGCGCTCCTCGGCCTCGATCCCCCCCGCCCGCAACGACGACAGCAACGCCTGATTGCCGCCCACCGGCATCAGTTCCACCATCGTGGGCTTGCCGGCGTACATCGCCACCAGCACCAGCGTCAGCGCGAGAATCAGCCCGAGGCTGAGCATCAGCAGCCGCTGGCTCGCCCCCAGCTTGCCGAACTGGGCCTTGATCTTGTTGAGCACCTGCGCGAGCCGGTCCATGACGCGGGCCTCCTGCCCCGTACGCGTGCCATCTCCCGGCACGCACCCGGCCCGCGCCAACGCGCGACGCCGTCACCGCGTCAGTCGGACGTTCAGACCAAATGCCTTGAAAGTCGGCCACCAGCCGGAGCGCACGCCCTGGATGGGCCCCGCAACCCCTGCGCTCCCCGGCGCAATCCATGCGCCCCCGCACCCGCTTCGTCTCTCCGTCTCTTCCCCGCTTCGTCAATCCCTCACTTCGTCCCTTGGTCACTGCCCCTTACACCCTCACCTGGTTCATCTCCTGATACGCCTCCACCACCTTGTTCCGCACCGCCTGCAGCATCTTGAACGCGCTGTCGGCCTTCTGCGTCGCCAGGATCACACCCTCGACGTCCTGCCGATCACCCGTGGCCAGGTCCTCGATCGCCCGCGTGGCATCCTGCTGCAACTTGTTGACCTGATCGATGTTGCGCAGCAGCGCGTCCTTGAACGAGGCCCCCTGCTCGTTCTGCCGCACGCCGCTCTGCCCCATCGGCCCTCGGGCTCCGCCCGCCGCGCCGATCAAACCAAGTGGATCTGTCATCCGTCACGCCCTCGCCTAGCCCGCCACACGCATCCCTGCATCCCAGGCCGCGATCCTCGCGGCCCAACCGCATTGCCCGCTTCCCCTGCCTTCCTCCGTGTCTCTGTGCCTCGGTGATGACTCCCCTCTTATCCGATCAGCCGCAACGCCTGTGCCATCATCGTCTTGGTCGACTCCGCCACCGTGATATTCGCCTCGTACGCCCGCACCGCCTCCATCGCACTGATCTGCTCCGTCACCGGATTAATATCCGGGTAGGGCACATACCCCCGCACATCCGCGTACGGATTGCCCGGATCAAACTCCCACCGAACCGCGTCCTGGTTCGCCTCGATCGCGGCCACCTGCACGCCCAGTTCCCGCCCGCGCGGCGTCGACGCCGTGGGATCCCCGGCCGCCAGGAACACCTCCCGCCGCCGGAACGGGTTCAGGTTTCCCTGGGCATCCAGAATCACCCGGCTGTTGGCGATGTTGGCCGAGATGGCATCCAGCCGCGTCCGCTGCGCGATCAGACCAGAGGTCGAGATGTCGAGGGTGCCGTACATACGTGGTGCGCCTGCCTGCCGTCATCT
>Ga0163144_10013500_pt1 | contig 17047 bp, 13 predicted proteins | sample OliLak19BULKMAT1_FD_123175 | JGI IMG/M metagenome (GOLD analysis project Ga0163144, IMG submission 123175) | Freshwater microbial mat bacterial communities from Lake Vanda, McMurdo Dry Valleys, Antarctica - Oligotrophic Lake LV.19.BULKMAT1 | ecosystem: Environmental > Aquatic > Freshwater >... | reverse complement strand
TCGATGCTGGGATCGGCGAGCAGTTGGTCAATTTGATCGTGGTAGCAGGGAAGGCGATGCTGCGTTGCGACGGCGCGGGCGTTTTCCACCGTGCGAGACGCGATCGCCACCGGGTTAAATCCCGCCTGCCGATATGCCGGCAGATGGCATTCGCGCATGATGAACCCCGCGCCGACGCAGCCGATGCGGAAATCCTTGCGCCGCGGCAGGCGCGGCAAATAATCGAGAGCGAGATCGATACTGGGCATCGCGTCGATTCCGATGAGATCACACAGAGATGAGCCGTAATTCACGCGGCAACGGAAACTGAACGTGTTCCTCACGGACAGTTCGGCTTTCCACCGTGGCGCCATGTCGTTCGCATAGGAAGGAAACGCATTCCTGCACGACCTCCTCCGGAGCGCTCGCGCCCGCGGTGATCAGGACGGTTTCCATGCCGCGCAGCCACTCGTCCTTCACTTCGTGTACCGAATCGATCAGATACGCCGCCCGACCATGGCTTTTCGCGAGTTCGGCCAGGCGCAGGCTATTGGAACTGTTTTGGCTGCCGAGAACCAACACGAGATCCGCTTCCGGCACCAGATCCTTGACCGCTTCCTGCCGGTTTTGGGTGGCATAACAAATGTCGTCGCGCGAGGGGCCGACGATTTGCGGAAACCGTTTGCGCAGGGCCCGGATGATGATCTCCGCGTCATCGACGCTGAGCGTCGTTTGCGTCAGGAACGCGACCTTGGCGTCGTCGGGAAGATCCAATGCCGCGACTTCGCGCTCGTCTTGCACCAACAAAATGCTATGCGGCGCCTCGCCGAGTGTGCCGACGACTTCGTCGTGCCCCTCGTGTCCAATAAGAAGAATCGTGTAACCCTCCTTGGCGAAGCGGACGGCTTCCAGATGCACCTTGGTCACCAGGGGACAGGTGGCGTCGATGGCGCGCAGGTTGCGTTCTTGCGAGGCCTTGCGAATCTCCGGCGCCACACCATGGGCGCTGTAAAGCACGGTGCCGCCCGAGGGGATCTCATCGATGTGATCGACGAAGACGACGCCGCGTTTGCGGAAACGGTCCACGACATGGCGATTATGCACGATCTCGTGATAGACGTACAGCGGGGTGCCGAAGAGTTCCAACGCGCGTTCCAGGCTTTCGATGGCCATATTGACGCCGGCGCAGAATCCGCGGGGATTGGCCAGGATGATTTTCATTCGGTCCTCCTTGGTCCCGCTTATCCTAGCGTGCCGGCGGGTTTGTGCCAATGCGCATGCGAATCCCCGGAGGGTTAATTCCCCGGGGATCGAGTTTTTCAACAATTGGCGGCCAAATTCCTACTTTTTGAATTCCACTGTTTTGACCGTGACGGTGTTCTTCTTGCCCGCAGTCGCGACAGTGCCCGTAACGGTGCCGTCCATCGGGGTCGTGCAAATCGGACCGTGATACTTCTTGTGGCCTGCGGGATCGAAGTAGTAGACGACATCTTTCTTATCTTTCGTGACAACGATCACCGTCGCGCAAGCCTTGGCAACGCCGAGTTCACACTTGGCGCAGCAAATCTTGCCTGTGAGCGTCACTTCCTTGCCTGCCTTGTCCTTCTTATCTCCGGCGCCCAAGCCGCCTACCACTAACGCCGAAAACGTCAAAACCATCGCCGCAAACAATGTCTTCATGAGATTTCCTCCCCCGGAAACGGAATGAAACGCATTCCGCGAACGTATTGAGAGTATATGGGGAGGTTCGCGCCGAAGGAAAGCAAAATCCTAATTTGCCCGCGGCGTTTCCCCGGGACGCATCCCCGCTCGAACGCGCTTTTGGAAGTCGAGTTCGAGCGCGCCGTAGTTTCCTTCGTACTGCTGCACGACGCCGATGAGCGCGTTCATCAATCGCTTCGCGGTGTAGAAATTCATGACGACGCGATGGCTCAATTTGATCGGCTCGGTCGGGTTGGGAGAGATTTGCGTATTCAGTCCAAAGTCCAACACCAGTTCCTCCGGCGTGACGCTCACTCGGCAGAAGTTGGTATACACGGTCGAGAGGGCCGAGTAGTCCGTGGGAAAATGGGGCGCCGTCGGCGCGGGGCTGGTTTCCGTCTTGCTCGGTTCAGACATGGGATTCTCCAGGATTTGGGCTAGTGGACTCGAAATTCGATTTCAACCATCTTGTTCCGGTGGGGCGGCTTCGTCAATCCCCATTGAGAAATCCGCAAGTCATCCGCAACTGGACTGGCCGCGAAAAGCGCGGTTCGATTAAAGTAGGAGCGGGTCCGCACACAGAAACTCCACCCTGGTCAAGGAAGGCCAACCATGGAGTCCGTTTCTCTGCTGCAAACGGCAATTCGATCGCGCAAAGACGCGGTTCGCGTTCTCCATCAAGCGAGGCAGCTAGCCCAATTCCTGCGATTCAATACGCTGGATCAAATCGAAATCGGTTGCCATACCTTCGCCCTCGCGCTTGGAATCGCCGCCAACCGCGCCGGCGCGGCCGTGATATTTCAACTGTGCCAGGATTCCCTTCAGATCGGAACGATCCCCGCGCTCAAGAAAAATGCGGCGGCGGCGATCCAAGTAAGCCGGACACTTCCCGAATCGATGGCATTGTCGCGTGACGATTTCATTTGGGTGATCGCACAGTTACAGTTGTTGCTGAAAGTGGACGCGCTAAACGTCATCAAACAACAAAATGAAGATTTGCTTGAGATTTCGCAGGCTTTGCGCGATTGCCAGAGAGAACTGCATGAATTGCGGGACACGGCGGCGAAGTCGCCCGCCGCTTAGCCAAACTCCTTTCACACCACACATCCGGCAGAGTTCACGTAACCGAGTCCGTTTACCTGGATTGTGCATCTTTTATTCATTCTTCCTTTTTTTCAACATTTTTCAAAAGGAACACTTGTAAAGCCCATTTGCGGCATTTACAATTGGGCGAGCGTTACGAGACCGCACCCGGAACTTGAACCAGGCATGAACCTCCTTCACGGAGGGTTCCTGTTGGAGAGTTCTATTGTTCGTTTCTTGTGAATTTAGCCCGTTGACGACGCGTCCGACCCTAGTCAGGGCAGCATCGTGCTGCTTTTCAAGGGAAAATCGGATCGCCTCCTCCGGGACAACCGCAACCATCGAGCTGGATTAGGTTCGAATTATCTCCTCACTCAGGGAAGCAACGGCCATGAAGACCCAACGTCGCAAGCGCCCCCAACCGGCGCAAGAGGATTCTATTGCTATCGATACAACCGCAATATTTTCATCCGACTTGTTGACGCCCGAAGAAGAACGTGAACTGTTAGCGACGTTTTGGGAATGCAAAAGCGAATTGGTGCGAGCCTTGATTCGCCATTTCCCCCGCCTCCGCGCCCATCGTCCGGCGCTGGAACCTTGGCCCATGGCCCAGTTCATTCGTGATTATTGCGATTCGGACACCCGCCAACTGCAATCCGTCCGCCGCTTACATGACCGCTATGTTCACTGCAAGCATCGGCTTGCCTCCGCGAACATTCGTTTGGCGGCCCACGTCGCCAAGCGGTTTCGCCACCACGCTCTCGCCTACGCCGACCTCCTCCAAGAGGCCGTTTGCGGTTTGATGCAAGCCATTGACCGCTTTGATGTTAGCCACGGCACCCGGCTGGCGACCTACGCGACTTGGTGGATTCGCCAAACTTTGCAGATCGCCGTCGCGCGTCAAAGCCATCTGGTCAGTCTGTCGCCCCACCATTTGCAGGAACTCGGCCTCCTCCAACAGGAATCCGAAGCCCTCGCCCATGGCGGCCAACACCTGCCCAGCCCGCAGGAACTCGCATCCCGCACCGGCAGCAGCTTGGAACATCTGACCCACCTGCAAACCGCCACCCGCGCTCCCGTGAGCCTCAATGCCGTCCTCGACGACGACAGCGATTTCAAGCTAACCGAGGCCATGCCGGATAACGAGAGCACCACGCTGCGGATGAATTCCGAACGCCAAGAAGCGCTCGGCTTCCTCATGGAAAACCTGCGCCCCCGCGAACGCAAGGTTCTCGATCTCCGATTCGGCCTTACGGGCAACGGCACCCACAGCCTACGGCAAATTGGACACTTACTCCGCATCAGCAAGGAGCGCGTCCGCCAAATCCAAAACCGCGCCCTGGAAAAGCTCCGCGCCTCCGCCGAACGCGTCGGTTGGGAACCAAGCCTCCTTCTTGGCTAATCCCGCTTCCTCCACGACGTAACTGAAAAACCCCGATCCCAATGGACCGGGGTTTTTTCTTCGTTTCGCGCTCGCCCCATCCCCTCGCACCGCCCCGTTCCGCTCCCACCCGCCAAATCTATAGCCCCCTCTCAAACACCGGAAACTTCCCCTGAAGTCGAAAATTCCTCTCATAAAACGCCGCCAACTGAGGAACATCCGATCCGACCTGGCCCGCGAGACAGTCCAATTCGTCATTGTCGCGCAGCCGATAAGCGGCATGGCCCATCAGATCCATCCCTACCGAAAAAAGATTGGCGTCCGGCCGAACCAGAAAGCTGAACATGCCATTGATGCGTTTCACCAAAATGCCCTCCGAACCGAAGGCGCCCAGTCGATAACAGGGCATGTTCGCATCGACGGCGCGCGGATTGGCGAAGGTGGGTTCCGAGATCAGCACCGCGACCCCGACCGGAGTGTCGTCGCCCCGACTGCGAAGCGCGAAGACAGAGTCCGTGCCAAAGTACGGATTCTTCAGCAGATGCTTTTCCAATTCGTCCGTCGTGCTCACGCGCAGGGCGGCGGGACACATCGCGAGGATGGCGGGAATGTCTTCCCGCGTTACCGGCGAGACAAGATTTGCCTGTCGCGCCGAGGGCGTCGGCATTTCGAGCAGGTCGATCACGAAATTCATGACGTCGCGGACCTTTTCAAAGCCCTGAGCCTTAAAGAATTCGTGCGTCGTCGTCCAATCTCCCCGATACGCGGCAAAAGCGCGCGGCAGCCCCCGCGCCCGCATTGTCTCTACCACTTTGGCGAAAAGCAGCGGGGCACATGCATCGTGTCCCGGCAAACACCAGGGATGGCTGACCCGGCCGTTGGTCTGAAATGTCGCATAACCGACGGCCTTGCCATCCACTTCCGCGAAGACGCGCGTTTGCGGGTCGAAGTCGCGGGAACGTGTGCGCCGCGCCACTTCCTGCGCGGTCGCGGGCTTGAACGAGGGCAATTTCCCCGCGGCGGCGTTGTAAATTTCCGCCTGCACCGATTCGTCTCCGCTGCGAAATGGTCGAATGATCACGAGTCCTCCTCCTCTGGCGGCCAGATACTCTATCATACCATTTTCATCGTCCATCCGCCTGCCCCAGTGTTTCCTTGGCGACAAAAGAGGGGATCATGCGCAAAATCCTGATCGTGGCCGGCCGCGAATACCGGGCCGCCGTGCGAACCAAGACCTTCCTCATCGGCCTTCTCATTATGCCCCTCATGATGGGCGGCAGCGCCATTATGCAATACCTCTTGCGCGACGCCGTGGATTTGCAGGAGAAGAAATTCGTCATCGTGAACCGCTCGGTTGATCCGACTGTGGTGCCGGTCTTGCAAAAGGCGGTCGAACAATACAATGTCGCCGTTGCCGACAAGGAAAGCGGAATCCAGAAAAAGCCGAAATTCACCCTCACTCCGGAAGCCGCCTCCTCCCAAGTTTCCGAACAACGCCTCGTTTTGTCGCAGCGCGTCCGCGCCGGAGATTTACTCGGCTTTTTGGAAATCTTACCGCCCGACGCCGCCGAGACGTTGACCGGGCCGGACCAGGAAGAAAGCGACACGAAAGTCGGCAACGTCGCGCTGGTGTTGCGTTACCAAACCAATCGCGGAGCGTATATGGACTTCGTGAAGTTCGCGGAAAGAAATGTTGCCGAGCACGTCCGCAATACCTTGGGAAGCCATTGGAAGTTGGATGCCGAACAAATCACGACATTGGTGCGGCCGGTGTTCGTGGACAACAAAGGCCTCGCCGCTCGAAACGCCGACGGCACCATTATCGACTCCGACGATCAAAGCCGCTACGCATCCTTGATCGTGCCCAGCGTGTTGTTGGTGCTCATGTTCATGTTGGTGCTGATGGGATCGACGCCGCTTATGCAGGGGGTCGTCGAAGAAAAGATGCAACGCATCGCCGAGGTGCTTCTTGGATCGGTCCGTCCTTTCGAGTTGATGCTCGGCAAGCTGCTGGGCATGACGGGCGTTTCGCTCACCATCGGCGCCGTCTATCTTTTGGGGGCGTATTGGGCTGCCCATCAATTCGGCTTAAGCGACGCGCTGACGGTGCCCATAATTCTCTGGTTCCTGTTCTTTCAAATCCTCGCCTCGCTCATGTTCGGCTCCCTGTTCATCGCCGTCGGCGCCGCTTGCACCGAGATGAAGGAAACGCAAAACCTCATCATGCCGATCATGATCATGGCTTGCATTCCACTGTTTCTCTTGGGCAGCATCCTCCGCGAGCCCAACGGCCCCGTCATCCGCGCCCTGACCTATTTCCCCTTCACGACGCCCGCGCTCATGCTGGTCCGCATAGCGATCGTGCCCAACCTACCCTGGTGGGAACCCGTGCTGGGCGTCACAGTCGTTTTGACAACAACGCTATTGTGCGTCTGGATCGCCGGCCGGGTCTTTCGCGTCGGCATTCTGCTGCAAGGCAAAGGTGCGAGCCTGGGGCAGATCGTACGCTGGATCGTGAAGGGGTGAAAGTATTCGCGGTGTCGTCTCATTCCTTGACGCGTTGCATAGTGAACAGCATCCTTGAAGGAGCCGCTCCGCCAAACGCCTCGAAGGCATCGGGACGCTCCCTGTTGTCGTCGTGCGGCAAGCACATGACGAGCACATTGCCGTTGAGTCGATAGATTCCAGGTATTGTTTGGCCTTTGAACCTACCATCCTCGGCCGTCAGGTCGATCTGCTTGGGGTTCTTGGTGGCGTCGATCTTGAACTGAAAGGTCCGCCGATCAGGGTCTCGTTCCAACAACAGCGTGCGTTTTTCGGCGGAAAAGGTAAACCACGTTTGCGAGTCTTGGTCGACCGCCGCCACGTCGCCGCGCTTGATCATTTTCGTCACGCGCCATTTGCCTTGAAGCTGCGCAACGTCCGTTTTCTCCTGGGCCAAAACGGTAACGGAGGCCAAGAGTGGCAATACCGCGAAAACGATCAGGGCAACGGCATTCCGGCTCATCATAATACTCTCCTCACGGCGAAGCGCCCGGCCAATCTGCCTTAATCAAAACATCGTATAGCAGCCCGGACAGCGTCGCTTTCCCGGTTCGCCGCTGGAGACGTCGCCGCACATGGGGCAGGCGCCCGAGACGGCATTGGACGACTGAGAAGCGGGCTTGGTCGGTTTGGGTTGCGGCGACGAAACAGCGGGCGCCGACCTAGGCGGGGTCGCCGAGATGGGAGCGACGGCCTTAGGAATCGGCGCCGGTTTCGGAGGCGGCGCCTGCACGGCTTTGGGCGCCGATGCGGGGCGTGGCTCGGGGCGCGGGCTGGCGGAGGAGGGCGGCGCCTTGCGCGGGGGCGACGCCGGCGCGGGGGAAAACGCCGGCGCCCGCGTCCCTTTTTCGTTGGAGCAAACGGATACTTCGACGCCCTTGAGCGTGCGGCGATAACCCGTCGCCACCGGGAATGTTTTCTCGGCCAGAACGTCCAGACACAGGATTTGGCCGTCCTTTTCCCAGAATTTCAGCGCCATGCCCGGGGCGTCCTTTACGCAAATGGTGCATTTTCTGCCGTCGCCGCCAAGGACGACGGGCGTCGCGCCGAGGTTGACGACGCGCGTCTCGCCTGGTCCGAAGGCGACCTCCAGCCAGATTTGGCGGAACGCCATTTCGATGATGGCCACGATCAACCCGAGCGCGAAACCCAAGATGGCGGCGCCCATGAAGCGGCCGGCAACGTCGCCGATGGCCGAGACGGCCAGAAACGCGCTCGCGCCGAGAAACCCACCGCAGCTACCCGCGACGGTGGCGCGCCAGGCGCTCAAGTTGGGGATGAAGAATACGAGTCCGCGCCCGAGCAATCCGCCCAGGAGCAGCCAGCCGGCGAGGAAGCCGATTTCCGGCACCAAGCGGGCGCCGCGCATCAAGCCATACAAGGTTTGGCCGACCCCGCCCGCGACGAGCCCGGCGCCAAAACCGCCGGCCAGGATCATCAACAACTGCGCCGGCGACAACAACGGTTTGGCGAGATACCAGTTTTGGCCCATCACCAGCGCCAGCGAAAGTCCGATGGCCAAAAGTGCCGTCCATATTCCGATAACCAGGACCAAGCCCCAGGACCATGCGGATCCCGCGAGAGCCCCTTCCGACAGGGTCAACATGACGTTCGCCGAGGTGGAGATGCCGCCTCCGCTTGCCGTCACGCGCAGGGAACGAGCGCCCGCGCGCGCGTCGCTTCCGGCGGCAAGCGTCAGTTCCTGCTCGTCGGCGTCCGCCGGGATGGTGAATTCGTGCGGCGACAAGCCGTCGAGGTCGCCCTCCAGTTTGATCGTCACGGGACCGGTGAAGCGATCCCGTGCGATGCGCACGGGCAACGCGTTCGAACTGCCCGAGAAGATGTCCATCGCGGGCGGAATCGCCATGCGCAGTCCCGGTTCGGGATCGCGAATCGTCACCTCCATTTTCGAGTCCGCCTCGACGTCTCCCTCCTTCACACGGAGAACAAGGGCACGCTTTGTTTTGGGAGCGGATGCGGCGGCTTCCAGGTCGAAAGCCACGCGCGTCTCGCCCGCTGGGATCACGAATTCCTTGGGTGAAATCCCTTCGAGATCGCCTACCAATGTCGCCCGAACCGGCCCAGGGAAATTCGTGCGCGCGAGCCGGATCTCGAAGCGATTCTTGGCGCCGGGGTTGACGACGAGCGAGGGCGATGCCGCCAGCAAAAGCTCCGTGCGCGGCGCCCGCACCTTGAGCCAAAAGTCCGACTCGGCCTTGAGCGCTCCGGAACTTGCCTTGATGCCCAGAAAACGATCGCTGCGCCGCTCGGCCGCATCGATGTTTATTTCGAAGGTCGCTTCGTCCTTTTCGGCCGGGACGGTGAATTCCACGGGGGTGATGCCGTCCAAGTTGCCTTCGAGCCGTGCGACCACGGGACCGGCGAAGCCAATGCGCGCGACGCGCACGAGAAGTTGATTCTTACCACCCTGCGGCACGATCAATTCGGGCGAAACTCCCAAGCGCAATTCCGGCGGCGATTCGCGGATCGTAAGCCGGAAACTCGACTCGGCACGCAAAGTTCCGTCGACGGCCTTTACCGTTAACGTGCGTGCGCCAAGGGGGACGCGGGCGTCGGCGACGATCTCGATGGTCGCGTCGTTGCGGCCGGCGGGGATGGTGAATTCCTTGGGCGATACGCCGCGCAGATCGCCCTCCAATTGCAGGCGCACGGGATTTGTTTCGCTTGCTCCGACGATGCGTATCGGGAGTTGGTTCGTGTTGCCCTGATTGATGATTAACTCAGGCGAGACCGCGATCTGAAAATCGGGGCGGGGAGGCTTCATCTCGAATTCGCCGATGAGTTTTCTCGGTTGGCGCGCGGAAACCGTGCCCTCGAATTCACGACGTTCGCCGCCGATCAGAACATTGACTTTGTAAGATGTCGGATCGGGAGCGCCGTGATTGGCGTAGTGATGGACAAAGACTTGGTATTTGCCGAGCGGCGCGGCGCCTTTGGGCCAATAGATGTTCTCGACAGGGCGATTCGTCGTCGGCCCCGCGCCGTTCATGTCCACGTCCAACGTGCCGCCGGTCGACGAGCGGCTTCGGGCGTAATAAATGAATTCGCCGCGCGGATCGATGCAGTGCAAATCGAGATCGTTGACGTTGAACCAGATCAGGCTGATTTGCACGTCGCCGGTCTTCGCGCCGGCCAGGGCGAGACGTTTGGCGAACTCGGGTGGCGGAGGAGGCGCGGTCGAGGAGGATTTGCCGGCAATCAACTTCGGCGGCGCGGCCGGTGCTTGCGCGGTCGTGGGATTACCGGCGGGCAGTCGAGGCGGCGCCGCGGGCGGCGTTTGCGACTCGGCCGAACCCTTTAGCAGCGCGGGCAAGGCGGTCGGCGTCGCCGGGGTGGAAGCCATGCTCGTCAGCGCCGGCGCCGCGGGCTTCGACGCCAGCGATCCGCCCGAATCCTGATCGCCGGGCAAAAACGCCAGCAAAAATCCCTCGCCGACAATCCAACCCAACAGGCAGCCAATGGCGCCCAGCAACCCGAACAACAGGATTTTTCGGCCATTTCCCGTCGGCGTGGGCGAGGAGGCACCCGCGACCGGCCGGGAATTGCTCTTGCTTGCCGAATCGGCTCGACCCGCCGGGAGCGGCGCGTCGCACGTCGGGCATCTTCCCTTAGCAATCCCAGTGCGGCTTTTTCCCGTCGCGCCGCATTGTCCGCATCGAAAGGCCTGGACTTGCTCCGCCATGGCACCATCCTCAAATCGCGAAACGAAATCGCACGAATCGATAGGGCCAGGTAAACTCAAATTCCTGGCAGCATGATGTTACTTTCCGACAGCCATCTCTGCAAGGAATAATCCGGAACAGATCCCATTTGCTCTCTCGCGCTCCCTTCGCCACGCCCCTGCCGATCCGATATACTCCCGTGTGAGTCCGCACAATCTCCTTCCCAATATCAGACCACGTGATGCCACGCTCCATGCTCTTTGCCTTGCTCGCTCTCGCGTGTCTTGCCGGCGTCTTCTTCGTGCCCCGGTTCCTTCGATGCGCGCTGGGTTTATTACTCCTATTTCCACGATGTTGAAGGCAGAAACGGCGCGGACGTTTACAAGGTCCATGTCGCCTCGAAAAAGACGGTGCGTCTCACGAACCAGCAATGGACGCCCAACACCGGCGTTCCCGGCGTGACGAAACTGCCCAAAGGCGTCTACAACTTACATCCTTGCCCGCTGCCTGGCGGGCGCGTCGCCTTTGTCAGCAACCGCGACGGTCTAAAGTCGCCGCGTCTGGCGCCGAGCGCCTTGCAACTTTTCGTAATGGATGATCCCGTCTCAGCGCCGCCAGCGAAAAACATAGTAGAGGCGCGCGAGCGAAATGTCGAAAAGATCGGCTTTCTGAATGTCGGCCAGGCATTGCATCCCGTAGTGCTCAAAGATGGCCGCATCATCTTCAGTTCGCTCGAAGTTCAGGGAAAGCACAATACGGGGTGGGGCATTCTCGGCATTCATCCCGATGGCACAAACTGGGATCCCGTCGTCAGCGCTCTCTCGCTCGGCGGCGCTCCGATCCCGTTTCACTTTCAGACGCAACTTTCCGATGGCAGCATCATCGTCGAGAACTACTACATTCCAGCCATGGGCGGCTTCGGCGTCTACTTCAAGCAACCGCCGCGTCCGCCCGTGGGAACCCCGCCCTTCGCGTCCGCCAAACCGCGGGTGGATCCGAAGATGGCGATGATGTATTCCACCTTCCGCATGCCGTTCCAACCTTACGGGATGGAAGTTCTGACGCGTTTCACCCACAACCATGACTCGGCGGCATTGCGCGCCGATCCCATGGATCCGAAGTCGCCCCACACCGGTTGGGTGACCCATCCGTGCGGCGCGCCCGACAATCACCTGCTCACGGTTTGGACGGGCCTGGTGCATCAAGGACGCGTCCTTGACAACGGCTATCCCGCCATCGATTCCGGCATCTATCTCATCAAGGACGGCAAACCGTTCTGGGAACCGGGCGACATGCTGCTGATCAAGAACGACCCCAACTACAACGAGCAATGGCCGCGTCCGCTGGTGACTTACCGCCGCACCTATGGGGTGGACGAACCCGCCCAACTTCCGTCCTTAGCCAACGACGGCGCGTTGCCCAAGCACCTGCCGGCAGGGACGCCGTTCGGTCTGGTCGGCACGTCGAGCTTGTACAAACGCGAGACCGCGCCATTGGGCGAGGTGCCTAACGGCGGCGTCACGGCGATCGGGTCGCCGTACTCAGCCTTTCCGACGCGGGAGCACCGGACGAACTGGGACGGTCAAGGCGCCGACGCCGGCCTCTATTCCAACAGCGACATACACGCGATCCGCATCTTGGCGATGGAGCCCCCATCGCTCGTTGTCGCCGGCAAATTCTCCAACCACGCCGGCGAACGCCTGCGCATTCTCGGCGAAATCCCTGTCCGCCATTTTCCTTCGTCGCCCTTGGCACGGAAGGTCGGGGAAGACCAGGGCAAGCAACCCCTCGATTCCGACGGCAATCCGGACACCAGCTTCCTCGCCAAGATTCCCGCCGACGTCGCCTGGACCTTTCAAACTTTGGACAAGCACGGCATGGTCCTCAACATGGCGCAGACCTGGCACCAGATTCGTCCCGGGGAAATCCGCAACAACTGCGGCGGCTGCCATGCCCACAGCCAGAAACCGACCCCCTTCGAAGGAACCGCCGCCGCCCGGCCCGACTACGTTCCATTTGACTTGACCAGCCAAACGCCTCTTATCACCACCAAGAACGATCAGTCCGGCAAACGCTGGGACGTGAAGGACGAGACTGGGCTCCGCTTCGTCAAAGGCGTTTTGAATGTCGAATACCATCGCGATATCAAGCCGATCTTCGCGCGGAGTTGCGTTGCCTGTCACAGCGGCAAGACCGATAAACCCGCCGGCGGACTGGTGCTCGATGACGAGTCGCGCGCACGCGGTCAATCGCAGACGGGAACGTATCGCACACTGGTCCACCCGGACGGTTTGAAGGCCACGCGTTACATTTGGCCTTCGCAGTCGCGCAATAGTTACCTCGCTTGGAAAGTGTTCGGTCGGCGCATGGATGGATTTCCCGAAAAGCTGATCGTCGCCGCGAAGGCCGACCATTCGAGCCACCTGGTCCGAGGCGGCATTCCGTACGCCCCGTTTGAAGGCAGCATCATGCCGCCTCCCGATGCTGTGAAATCGGGCAAGGTCGCGGCGCTCTCGGACGAGGATCGCCGGATGATCGTCCGCTGGATCGATCTCGGTCGCCCCATCGATCACGACTTCGATCCCAAGGAACCAGACCGCCGCGGCAACGGTTGGATGCTCGATGACCAACGGCCCACGTTGACGCTGACGTGCCCACGTCCGGGCGCCAACCCAGCCATCGATCGTATTCTGATCGGCTTTCACGATTACGACACCGGCATCGATCTGAGGACTTTGACGGTCACCGCCGATTTCGCCGTCGACGACGCGAAAGCAGGCGAAAACCTCGCGACGCGGCTCAAAGAGATTTCGTCCGGCGTTTTTGAATTGCCGCTTACCCGGCCGATTACGAAGCTCGTGCGCGGCACGTTGACGGTCACGGTCCGGGATCGTCAAGGCAACACCACGCGCATCGAACGAACGTTCTCGGTCGGTGCGTCGAGATAGGATCAGCATCATGCGTTTTTCCGTCTCCTCCGCGGTGGAGGAGACGGTTGGGTTAAGCTGAGGAGAACTGAACTCGCTCCAACACATTCGATAGGAAGCAAAATGTACACGCGAAGTATCCTTGTCACTGCGATTTTTTGTGTTTCGCCGCTGGCGGCTCAAGAGGCGACGACAACCGCGCCGAAAACCAAGTTCGTAACGCCTGAGAATTTCTCCAAGCTCCACACCCTCATCCGCCCTCACGAGAACGAATGGCGGCATCTCAACGTCCAATGGCTCACCGATGTCGTCGCCGCTCGAAAAAGGGCGGCCGCCGAGGATAAACCGCTTGTCATCTGTTACACCGGCGGCGCGGGCTACAACGAACCGCTCGGCGTTTGCTGAAGTGCCGCGTCTCACCACCTGGCAGGTGGTTCGGCCAACTACAGCGACGCGGCGATCAAACTCCTTAACGACGAATTCGTTTGTTTCGCGCCGGGATGGTTCATCAATACGAAGGATTCTGTTTATCAGGAAGCCTGGAAGCGATTCTACGTCGCCAAATCTCGACCCGACGAAGGCAGCGGTTGGCTGCGCGGCACGCAGCTTGTGCTCATGACCTCTGCCGGCCAACTTCTCGAAGGGAATGTCAAGGGTCGCGACGGCATGGCGACCGCCCTCAAGGAAGTCCTCGATGCCTATCACCGCCTGCCCGAGTCGAAGCGGCGGCCCGGCGCGGTGAGCGGCGAAATCAAGCCGCAACCCGCTCCTCCGACCAACGGTTTGGTGTTGACGATTTACGACCGGCCTCTGGGACGCGATGACAAAAATCAGTATCGCCTGCCGACAGGCGACGATTTCGGCGGCTTGCGAACCCACGCCCCACATGGCCAACGCAGTTCGCTTTGGCTCAAGGAAGACGAATGGAAGTCACTCCTTCCTGAGAATCTCGAAAAGGGTAAATCGCACCTCGTGCCCATGAAACTCGCCAAGCGGATTTGGCTTTATGGATTGGTGCCCCAGACTCTTTGGGTCGTGGAGGAATCGTGGAAGCCCGACTCCGTGCGCGAAGGAAAACTGTTGACGACGGTCGAAGAGGTCACGCCGCGGACGGCTCGCCTTCGCATCCATGGTTCGGTCGTCCTGTCCGCTCCCGGCGTCTTGCACACCTGGCCGGATCGCAAGTTCGTCAAGAACATCGTCAATCGCTACGACGCCCGTTTGGAAGGCGTGCTCGAATTCGACCGCGTTCAAGCCAAATTCACGCGCTTTGACATTGTGGCCCTGGGCGAATTCAGTGGCCGTTGGTTCGCGGGCAACAAGGGCTGGCAGGAAGCGACCGCCGCGGCGCCGATGGTGCTGGGGTTCGCCATCGAACTGGATCCAACCGCGTATGACTTACCCGCGGAGCGTCGGCGTCCCCGCTCGTTCATGCATTCCTACATTTTTCGCGATCGGGAACAACACTATTGGGATCCCGAATTGTGGCTGGCGGATTGGAAGAAACGGAAATGATGGCTTACAACTCCTGTTCTTTTTGCAGCCACCTTACTTGTAACATAGACTGACTGAGCGGACGAACAAGGGTAATTGGCACAAGAACGCATGCCGTTTCTACTTTTGCTGCTGTTGGCTTTGACGTGTCTGCCCGTGGCCTGGCCGAAGCCGCCGGATTGGCTCGGCCTTTCCGGCAGCGTGCTGGCCACCTGGGGCGGAATCCTTTTCATTTCGGCGCTGACGGCATTGCACACCTGGCGCTGCGGGCGGCGGATGCGTTTGGATCCGGAATGCCGATATGAGGTGTTGCACGGTTTCGGCCGCTTCCGCAAACGACATCTCCTGGTGTTGATGGCGTTTTATCTCACGGCCCTTGGCTACTTGGGCTGGGGGTATACGCTGCAAATGATTTGGCCGGGGTTTCCTCAGCCTGTGCCCGGGTTGCAACTTGTCCTCTTGGCGCCGTTTCTGACGGGTCTGGTCACGACCTGGGTGTGCTATTATCACGTCGAACAAGCGGCCCACGCGCATTTGCGGCTCCCGCCGCCCTTTCCGGGAGTGTGGTCGTATCTGGGCCTGCAGGTTCGGCACAACTTGCTGCTTGTCGTGCCGCCGTTGTTTTTGCTGCTGTTTGAGCAAGGATTGTTTTTTCTTTGGCCCGCGCTCCAAGAGAGCGAGGCGTTGTTGCCCTTTCTCGCCGTCGGCATGATGAGCATGGCGTTTCTGAGCATCCCCTTGCTGTTGCGTTACTTTCTGGGCCTAAAGCCGATGCCTTCGTGTCCCCTGCGGGATCGCCTGGACGAAGCGGCCCGGCGCATGAATTTTCGCTTCTCCAACGTCCTCGTCTGGGACACGCGCCATACCATCGCCAACGCGATGGTCACGGGCATTTTTCCTTGGATGCGCTATATCGTCGTCACCGATCGGCTCACGCAAGAATTGACGCCCGAAGAAGTCGAAGCCGTCTTCGGGCATGAAGTGGGGCACATCCGTCACCACCACATGGTTTTCTACATCCTGTTCCTTTTGGGCAGCCTAACCATGCTCGGCGCCCTGGGACACATCGGATTGGAGTTTTTGCGAGGGGAGACCATGCGCGGCCTACTGGGCGACTTCGCGCCCGCGCTCGTCGCCCACATCGAGAACAACGAGATGTTCATCATGGTGCCTCTCTTGGCGCTAGTCGCGGGTTACATTTTCGTCTTCTTCGGCTACATTTCGCGGCGGTGCGAACGCCAGGCAGATGTTTTCGGCGCGCGTGCGACCTCCTGTCAAACATTCATCGATGCGCTGGAGCGCGTGGCCGTCGTCAACGGCATCCCTCGCGAAAAACCCGGTTGGCTCTCGTCCTGGCAGCACGGCACGATCGCGGAGCGCGTCGCCTTCCTGGACGGCATGCGCGCCAACCCCACGATCGCCCTGGCATTTCAACGCCGCATCGGCTTGTTGAAATGGTCGATGGTCTTCGCGCTGGCGAGCTTCGTGTCCGTATCGATGCTCCTGCTCGGTCCCGCGCGATTATGGGAAATCGTCAAGCAAATGTAACCGTCCCCGCTTCGCGCTTCCCCGTTTCGCGCTCGCCCCGCCCCGTCCGACGCATTGTCAATCGCCCTTCGCTTGGCGATCACGCGCTGACATACGGCAACACATACGGCCCCTTGGGAATCACCGCCACGCTCGCTTGCGCGCCATATTCCAAAAGGCAATCCGCGACGGCCTTCTCCACACTCTCGGCCGGTTCCGCGTGGCACTTACGCAATATCTCCGGCGACAATCCCCCCGACACCACCTTGATCTTGCACTTGGCCACCACCTTGGCCAACTCCTCCAGCTGCCATTGATCCATCACGAAGTAATCGGTCCCCATGATGCGTTCCTTGAACACCTGCAAATCCGGGTTGTCCGCGATCAGGCGCTCGAACTCGGGGCTGCCCACGCCTTCGGTCAGGCTGGCGGCGATGATGCACGTGCCGCCCTGCTTCACGATGGGAAGGGCGCCCAAAAGGCCCTTGATCGTCTGATACCACGTCGTATCGAGCGGATAGCCGGCCGCCGAAGTCACGACGACATCCATCGGCTTGGACACTGGGACGCGGACGACGTCTTCAACGAAACGGACACCTTCCAGCCACGCCTTTTCCATGTCGCCGGCGCCGACCCAGGTGATGCGGCGTTGGCCGTCAATGCAAACGTTGACGATGAAATCGCAGCCGGCCATTTTGGCGATGCGGGTGTTCTCCTCGTGGACGGGA
>Ga0163144_10013498_pt1 | contig 17048 bp, 9 predicted proteins | sample OliLak19BULKMAT1_FD_123175 | JGI IMG/M metagenome (GOLD analysis project Ga0163144, IMG submission 123175) | Freshwater microbial mat bacterial communities from Lake Vanda, McMurdo Dry Valleys, Antarctica - Oligotrophic Lake LV.19.BULKMAT1 | ecosystem: Environmental > Aquatic > Freshwater > Lake... | reverse complement strand
GGCGATTTGGTGGAGGTGACAGGATCTGTAGGTGATTGTGGCGGTGTTGTGATCCACGGACGATCGGACACGACCCTGAAACCAGGTGGTATCCGTATTGGTACAGCAGAGGTCTATCGCTTTGCCGAAGCTGTGGATGTCGTAGAAGATTCATTGGTCATTGGGGATCAAATCAAGACTGGCAAACGTGCCGGTGATGTACGTATTGTTCTCTTTGTTAAACTTGCTGAGGGCCTGGAATTGGATGCTGATGTCGAGGCCAAGATTCGTGATGAAATTCGCGAGGGCGCGTCGTCTGCCCATGTTCCTGCCTTGATCAAACAAGTCGAAAAGATCCCATACACAAAGTCTGGCAAGAAAGTTGAAATTGCTGTCCGTGATTTGTTCGCAGGACAGGAGCCCAAGAATATGGGAGCACTGCAAGACCCCTCTGCGTTCGACGAATATCGTAAAATGGCGGAGAAGGGATTGTAAAGACAATTTCGCTTCAAAAGAAAAGGTAGAGGTTTTGATACATATACAAGAATAAAGTTTACTGCAAATAAATAAAGCCATCTTATTTCAATTTAACGTTACGTTGGACGGGAAATTATAATCAAGGACATTTCATTGGATGCAGCTTCGTCACATTCCGTTAGTATTGTTTAAGTTCATTGCCTACCTAGTAAAATTGAATGATTCATCTATTTCTGTTTTTTATTCCTTGCGGCGCCTTTTGTTTGTTCAGTTGTTCTCGGGCTTTCTTTTTTGTCATTATTTGTAAAAGTTTTTTGATTTTATGAATAATTTAGTAGATTCTCCTCGTACCTGCAGATTGCCATGACTTTGGTTGCCTTTGCGCTGCGGGTTCAGAACTTGAGAGTGTGGATGTTCCATCGTTGCTACTTTCTTGCTGGTAGCAGTAGTGGAAAGTAGTGGGCATTCCCTTTTAGCGGGCTGCCTTCTTGCCCCGATGAAAGTCATCATCCCTTTTCATAAGCCAGCAAGATAATTCCGGAAATTGTGATCATGGCTGAGAGGAACCATCTCATGATCATGGCCGTGCCAGTAATTTCCCTGGGGGTTTCCAATAAATGGTTTGTTGATTAGGCACGATGCACTCAAGACCTTCAAAACGATACAGTACGTACAAGGCCTTCAACAAACACCGATCGGACTTACCGGAAATAGCAGATTCCCCAGAACCCGCCAACTAGCATGGAAGCTTGAACAACACAATATCCAACGCCAGCACCAAGATAGTGAACCGAAATGATGCTGAAAAAGTGTCCGGTACTCCACACGAGACCAGAAAAAACTCCAGGAACGAACATTTCTTTCAAGTGAAAGGAAGGCAGAGCTTGGTAGCCATCCATCACAGAACGGTGGTACCAGATGTTGTATAGGAGGCGCAAGATCCAGAAATTCCAAGTCACAATAAAGGCCCCTGTGGAAAAGCTTACCAAATATCCCAGGCCAGAGGTATCCGCTTGACACATTTTCATGGGGATCATAACCGATCCTCCCCATATGCCTCCACAAGTTGAGACCATCACACCAGCTTTAAACTTGCTAATCTCTCGCCCAAAAACAGTAACTGTATCCGGCTTAGCGCTGTTGCTGCTAACAGTGTTGCCTTTGATGATGCTGTTGCTCGTACTGTGAACGCTTGGTCCATCAAGTGGTGCTGGAGGTGCATTGAGCAGACTCAGCAGGCTCGTTTGAGAATCGTGCAATGGCAACAACATGTCACCGCTTTTCGGTGGTTCTTCCGTTTCCTTGATGGAGCGAAAGGATCGTTTACTCCTTGGCGATGATTGGAAGTTGCGTTTTCGAATCGTTGCATTATCTTCATTTCTACGACGCTTTTCTTGCCTCTTGGAAGTGCTCATGCTACTACGTGAATCGTCACTGTCGCAAGTGCTGTCCTCGAGGCTAGTATGAGTGCTATCGTCGTCTAGCTTTTTCGACAACCCCTTTGGCAATCTAAAACTATCATTCTTGTTATTAGGTGATAGAAGCGGTTCTTGCAGAGACTGTAGACTCTGGTCCATGAATGACAACTCACTGGCATCGTCTAACAGAGTTTCTTGAGAAGATCCCGACAGTTTAGACGAGGACGAGGCTTTTGAACAGAAGCTCATTCCTGTAAAACCAACAATCATGATACAGACTGCAAAGCAAGCCACTGGCTTGGAATCGACTTTCTCATCAAAGATGAAGATCCCCCAAGAAAACGTGACCAAAGCCAGGAGGCTATTTCCAACAGCGTATGCAACTGACAGTCCAGCTAATTTGATAGAAATGATGGTTGCACATCCAGCGGGGACCCAGAAAATTCCCGAGACAATACCTGGAAAGGAAAATCATATAGACGAAAAGAAGACATTAGAAACTCCAAGAAGAAGATGTTGTAGATGATATCAGGTAGGTTAACAGGTATATACTTTTACGTACCCCAAGGAGAGAAAGTAAAGGCCAACCCCAGATACCATACGATCGCATAGGAGGAAATCAAGCACATGACAGTCTTGTAGGTTTGAAAGACAAGTGGATCAATGTCTAAGCGCTTGCATCTTTCACTCTTGACGGGGATAGCAAACGATCCATTAAAGATCATAGCACAGAAGGCCGCCGCCCATCCTATCGCGTGATAGGGCATAATCATGTACACCATTTGTCAGCTCCACCTTGCTATCCAAGAACTATACTTTACTATACTAAGCGCCTCGTAGGAAATAGCCGATAGAGGTTGGAACGCTTTTTCTGCGGGAAATCGGATGATATTAACACTAATTTGACAAAAGTGAGTTGATATTCCTAAATTGCGTGTGACTTCCGCACAGAGACAGGTTACTACACAGCGGAGCCAAATTCTCAAGCGTTGAGTGGTCCGAAAAAATGAGACAAAGTGAGGAGATAGTGAACGTTCAACGTTGGCAGCTTTCGCTAAGTACGACCTGCCTGCGCACTTTTCATTATTGGACTGCGTGGTATGTACCGGTCGTCTACTGTATGTACCATACCGTTTTATGTGCAACCGGGCGAGAGCGCGCTCCCCATCGGCATCTCTTTTATCCACAGCATCCTCCTTGCATGCAGCCGTTGTTGAACCCAATTTTTCTTGTTAGAGCTGACCTGAGCTCCTAACACCCTTGGAGCACCCATTGGTTAGAGCTTACAAATGTGTGATGAGAGTTTCTTTTGTTTTCTGTGTGTGTTCTATGAAAGTGAGTTGACAGTCCCTTGTTCATCACAACATTTGTGCATGCAAGCACAACAAAGCCATGGTCGAAAAACCTATCATGTTTGTTGTTCCGTTTGTTTGTACAAAACAAGGTCATTGTGATGTGCGGACATGACAAGCAGCTGCAGGCGTGCATCACTTCAGCGCAGTGAGGATGTGCTTCATTGTGATTTGACAAAGACTTTTGTGGCCCCACCATTTGTTTTGGTGATCATGATGGATTGCGTTCTGCTTCACAGCCATGAGTCCCTGACAACAACCATGAAAAAAATGTTCAAAATTTTCATTTGTGTGAAAACATTGAACATCATCACTGGATGATTTCTCATTGAACATTGTGCTTTGTTGTTGCTGTCTCATGTTTGGTGCTTTCCAAAGCTAACAAGTCAAAGAGATTCCATGCCCATGACGGAATCAAAGTGCATGAAAAACATGACAATGTGTTAGAATCAAGAACCTGTTGGCAACGTTCATCACTGCAGCTTGCACTTCTTGGTCCGCAGACATCTGCAGGTTCTGCCATTGCATTGTTCTGCATGGGTCTTGATCAGACAAATGATTTTGTGTGCAATGCCTATGCTGCAGTTCCATTTGAAGTTCCTTCATTTTCATGATGCAACAACAACATAAAAACCAAATTTCTTGTGCAACTGAACAAAAGACGAAGAGAATAAAAAAATGGAAGGAAAAGGAAAACTAGCTAAGCATTTTTGCTTTGTTGAGCACATTTTCTGCATGACTGATTTGCTACCAGTGGCACATAGCTCGACTGAGTCACTGTGGGGATCAACACCAACCAATGTCATTGAATCTTTTGGCAATTTGACATGCATCAACAAGTTGGCTCTTTCTGCACAAACCACAGAAAGCATGTGCAAATTTCACCAGCATCTAGTAGCTATCAATTGAGTTATTATGCATTAGGAAGAAAAGTGTGTGTTTTGGGGGGGGGGGCTGGTTTTGCCTCGAAGGAACAGCAAAGTTCACATTGTTTTTCAAGCATTGCCCAATGTTGCTAGTGCGCACATTTTCCCCTTCGTCCGTCCACCAATCAATTTAACGGGTCAATTTTATTATATTGATGAAGAATGGTGGACAACAATCAATGGATCTGTTCCTCGCCAATCAATGAATGAACAACATAAAAATGAAGGCTATTAGGAAGAGGATCGTCGCCCCTCGGAAGCCAAACTTGCCAGTCACAAAATTAATAATACATGACACATAAAAAAAATAGAACCAGCCGCATACTATACAAGAATGCCCATTACGCCTCATTTTGAGCTCTCCCAAACGTCCAACGACATTCGTTTGACGATTGCCGTACCTCATGTCCGTGTCTCGGCCGATTCCATCGAGGTCGTACTGACGGACGACAATGCGTGTTTGCATTTTGCCTCCCCTCCTTATTTGTTGGTGTTAAATTTCCAAAATGCCTTTGCGGATGGTGCGTATGAGGCGTGTGGCCAATACGATCCCGTGACCGGAAATGGTCGCATACTGTTGACACTACAAAAAGCCGAACCTGGAATCCATTGGGAGGATTTGGATTTGGTGGGAGCACTGATGCGACCCAAACACAACAACAAGATGAGGCCCCTAATAAATACTAGTTCTACATCCAAATCAGTGCCACAAGGTACCAACAAACATTTACAGGAATTTTTGGACGATGCTCTGGCCAGCAATGCTCATTTGCCAGAAAAATCCAATTGGATCCGAGAAATTTTGCAAGAGACGGAAACGACTCCTATTTTGGACGACGAGAATACTACTACTAATAATGAAGACAATAATATTGCAGCTGCGGAGGAAAACAACAAATACCATGCCAATGACAACCAGGCAGAAGGCGACAATAATTCCCCAACAAGAAATGGTGGATACGGCTTTGGGCGAATGTGTCAAGGAATATTTCAAGATTTGGCACGCGATGGATTGGCCAGAGAAATGCTGGAAATTCCCATTATCGATCAAGACGGAAAGAATCGTTTGGAAGACCACAATTCGCTTCTTTTTGGTGTGCATCGTCATCGAGATGTTGACAAACATGAAGTATCTTTGCAGGAAGAGCGTCGTCAAATGGAGGCCGAAAAATTCAGTTCCGAACGATATTTGCAAGATTTGGATGTCCAAGATGATTATCTCTATCAGACTGCCATTTCCATGAGACCTCACTGGAAACAACAAAAACCAAAACATTCAGCAAAGATGTCTTCGTCTGAAAAGAAAGACGTGGCTACAGACGAGATCGAACTGCAAGTGCAACTGGAATCGTTAGACTTGGCGGCAGATCCGCCGGGAAAGGCGTCCACTCCACCTGTATCTTCCTCCATGCCCACCGAGGGATTTGAAAAGAGCAACGATTATTTTGAGCCCTCCGAATCCCTCCAACTTGCATCCATTCCATATCCTTTGCTTCCGTCTACTACTACAAATCAACAACAACAACAACAAACAGACTACTACAATCATTTATGGCTGGGCCTCTTGGACCTGTTGTTTGCCTATTGTTATGACCACTTATTGACGGACGGAGATGCCACCGTGGAATCGGCGTGGACCATTTCCATTTTGAGTTGCAGCCTCAGTTGGCTCGAATCGTTTGATGACGAGAGTAGTGGTGTGGAAGGGGTCCTGTACCAATCCATGCGGCGGTCACTGGTGTATCCTTATTTGCGAAACATGGACTTTGCCATTTTTGTGTGGCGTCAAGTCCAATCCATCTTGACCTTTGGATGTCATACGAACAACAAACGCACTAAAAAAGATACACACCATGACTTAGACGATAGTGCCGCCCGACGCTGTGTGATTCGGTGTTTGCTTCAAATACGAACCATTTTGGACCAGAGTGAGCTCTATTATCTTGGCAATAAGCTGTTCGTGGACCCGTATTTGGCATGGCTGCAGGATACGCGACGGCATGCTGAGCAACCAGACGGATATTTGGCTAAGCTGGCAAAAAAAATTGACAATATACTTTCAAGGGATTTAAACCGTATCAAGGATGGGATTGGTCTAGACTTGCACAAACTTGAAAGAGAACCCTTCGATAAGAGTGACGACGAGGATCAAGAGACGAAATCCAGCAGTAGCAACGCAAGTTCAAGCGGGTATGATAGTGATACTTCCACTCCCTCGGAGGACTCCGAAGAAGATGCTCGTCAAGAAGTCAAAGTGTCTAGTGACCTGCTGGACGATCAACTTGAGCAACACTCTTCTGTTCTTGTTGACTTGTCAAAACTTTCTCTTAGCGACGACAATGGCACAAAAGCGATTGACGCTGAGGACTGCCTTGAGGACTCACAAAACTCTACGAAACCCTGTCTGATACAAGAAATAAGCTAATTCGCCTTCAATCATTATTATCAACCGGAGTGACTCCGGTAGCTACCACTGCTTCATTTTGTGTAGAAATATTTCCCTGTGCAATGGCTTCATCCAACGGAAAACCTTGACATGTTCGGCCGTCATGTAGGCTTTTATCATCTCTACCGAGAGAAACCCCTCCCTAACGAGGTTTTCTGCATATTGACGAATGGGGTGAGGCAGTGGATCCTGAGCAAGGACATCGGTCATCATCCAATCATAAATTTGTTCCGTTCGAGCAGTCTCGCTGTCTTCTTCTTCTTTGGCATCATCATCGGTGTCCGAGTCAAGCAGAGAAATTACCAGCGGGGAGCTAGGACGATCATTCCCTTCGTCTTTCACGGAGGTAGCTCTTGATGATTTTCCTTCGCTGTCCCCTTCTTCTTTCAGGGTAAGTCTTGATGATGTTCCTACCACATTCCCTTCTTCTTTCACAGCACCTGCTGGTGATCTGCCGCTTGCATAGCCTTCTTCTTTCGCAATAGCCCTTGTTGCTGTCCCTGCCTTGTTCCCGCCTCCCTTCGCATTAGTTGACATTCCCGCCTCATTCCCTGCTTCGTCCATAGGGGCACTAGCTGTCCTTGCGTTTCCTGCTTTGTTCTCTTCTTCTTTCACGGCAGCTGTTGTGGATTTCTCGGTCTTCGCGACTGGTCTATGGTGGTGCCAATCACCTTGAGGTTTGCTGTCGAACCAGCGCCCAACTCTCGAAGTTCCATCCTTCAAAGTTACCACCGCTTGCCGATCTGAACACACACCATTGTCGTAGTTACCCCTGTAACAAAATGGGAGAGGTGTTCCGCTGACTGGATCAAAAATTTCCGATGGTGGATAACAATTTTCCGTCCAGACCTTGGAGGATTGTAGCCAAATTTCTTCTCCCGCACCCCAGCAAACTCCCTTGAACCAGTCTCCAATGTAGACAGCACCCCTCCAATCATCCGGTGCATTCCAATAGGCTACTCCAAAGCCATGCTGATCTTGCCCGTCATCACTCCACCCTCCAAGGTACATGTCACCACTTTCCGCAAAGAGCCACACAGGTTTGTCTTTGGGTGCACCCTTTACGTGCTGGATTTGCTTGACACATTCACCTTTGCTGTTGGGAATAGCAAACCATTTTTCGTTCCCTACACAGTAATTCTGTGCTTCCTCCAAGGTAATCCATTGGTCTCCATCGACAGGCCTGTCATTATTCGGTTTCTTCCGACGTTGCGCAGGTTGTTTTGTTGTGGTGTAGTCACGGGTATCATCATCATCCTTGATACCAATCATGTTGTCGTAGTCCTCCCCATCAGATTCCTCGTTGACACCAATGACATAGCTGTGGTCATCCACGTCCTGTTTGATAGCCGCCTGCTGTGCCTCTGAGGGAATCACAGCAGCAGCAGCAGCAGCAGTGGCTTGGGCTACTAATTCATGATTATGCCAGTCCCCAACTGGCTCACCATAACTCCATGCGCCTCTTCTGGTGGTTCCATCCTTTAACGTCACTACAGCTTGTTTGTCATGATAATAGCCGTTGGTGAGCCTCCCTCTGTACGCAAATGGAACCGGAGTCCGTTTGTTGTTGGCTGGGTTTACATGAGCAATAGGAGAATCATCATGATGGTTTTCCGTCCAGACGATGGATGATTCCATCCAAAACTCTTCACCTTGCCCATGACGAATGCCGTGATTCCAGCCTCCAATGCACACCAACCCTTGATGATTGAGAGGATAATTGGTATAGGCAATTCCAAATCCATGTTCCACAGAAAATCCTGCATCCGGCCCCATGCTTCTCCACTCACCCAGGTACATATCCCCATCCTGGAATAGCCAGACAGGTTTGTCTTCTGGGGCATCTCTAACATGTTGAATGCTAGGGACTTGTTTGCCTCGGAAGTTGGTTTTTTCAAACCACTTCTCATTTCCAATACTGCGTTCTTGAGCTTCCTCCAGAGATATCCACCATCCAATACCTCCATCCCGTCCTCGAAGACCATCGGAACTGTCATTCTCATGTCTATCATGGGCGATGTCGGGTGTCTTTCGTTTCGTGCCTGACATGTTGAGGCAATAAAACCAATGAATCAATATTAAGCCGTCGAATTACTGGTGGCGTCGGGACGGTCCGACTTGTCGTTTTTGGCACGTCGATTCGATGAGTGAGCACGGAGCAATGGAATTTTTTGGTCCTCACGAGCGTTCCGGCGAATGGATGGTGTCGTTCCGGCTGGATCGCTTTGGCCGTGGATCTGGTACCGCTTTTCGGTTCTTGGTCGCTTCGTCCTTGAGGCCGTCAGACTACGAGTACCAGTAAACCTTGTTAACGAGTAGATGATGATTGTTAAAGTATAACAGTTGCCGTCGCCTACCTCTTCGGCAATGAAGCAAGTCGCCTTTTCGGCACTAAAGCCAATTGAATGAGTATGGGCGTGGACAACTCAGAGTCTTTGATAGCAGCGAAGACAAAATTATAATCCTTCGAGTGGCAGTCTACTTACTACTAGCTAGCTAGCTAGTAGTAGGACCACAACAGGGGTACGTCGTAGCAACGATCGGAAGCACTCAACTGTATCAGCGTGGACACTCACACGGCGCCTTGGATACTGAAGGCAAAATTAATAAAAATAATAAATCCGTGGAACCAAATACGCGCTAATAGTGCTAGCTAGTAGTTACTACTACTAGCTAGTAGTACTACTAGTAGTCTATGTAGCGGTATTACTGTACATGCATCAGAAGAACGAAAACCGGCGCCAACTTTTTTTTTGGAACTCGCCGCAAAAGGGGACGCAGTAAATAGCGTGAAGCCAGAAGATATGCTTTTAAGGGTTAGGGTTTTTGAGACGATGAATCAAATAATCATCATTCCATTTCAATTGATTGACTCTTCCTAGTAGCTAGTAAGTATATCATGAATAGCTTTCAGCCCCCCCCACCCCCCAACTAGTGACAGTCGCCTCATCCTGAAATCACCTGCCGGTACTAGTTGTTGCTAGCAAGAAAATAGAAGCAGTGCTGCCTGAGGACACTTTCAAGACAATTCAAACTGATAGCTGTTGAAGTTTTCAGTAGTAGGTTGCAAGTTCTTCCAAGTTGTTCGCGATCTTGCCAACAAGACTTTGTGTCATAACCCACCCATATGGATGCAGCTCATTAGCTACTTAGCATGGTGAGGCCTAAAGCTTTCTATGTCCAGGATGGATCCAATGGAAAACGGCATGCCGGAGTGACTTGGCTATCTTCCACCTCGACCACGGCCCCGTCCTTGCCCTCTGCCGCCACGACCACGCCCACCTCCACGACCGCGTCCACCCCGACCTTGGCCACCTCCTCGACCTCCACGGCCACCGCGGCCCTGGTGTTCCTCTGCACCTTGGGTTTCTCTCCAAGGACGAACAATTTCGGCTCCATCAGTTCGAATGGCTTTGCTGTCTTTTTCTCGTTGTAATAGCGTGCTGATGGATTGGATCAGCGCTTTTCCAACGGGGCTGCTGGTTACATCATCGTCTGGCGAAACAATTTTGCGCAGCAGCATACTTTCCATTTGGGTTCGGAAATGTTTTACAAGAGTCGCTGGTCGTCGGCCAATGCGGAATTTGAGCCATTCGTCAACCGTAGCAACACCCTTGTCCTGGTACACGACCAAGGTACCGCCGAAGAGCACCAAGGCGAATGGACTCACAGTTGTGCAGTCTCTCACATAGGTCTTGGAAGTCTTCACCATCTCATGGTAGCAACAGTAGCGACTCTCCAGACGCTTTTCTTTGAAAGCTATCGTACAAGGATGTAGATGAGCGTCGCCCTTTAAACTTCGAAAAGCAACTTCACCGGCATCCTCTTTACTACCTGGCTGCACCAGCGACTGTGGACCAACAATAATGTTTGGATACAACCCTGCGCACAGCACGGCTTTCACCAAAGCCATGTTACTTGCATTCACGTCGGCAATAGTTGCGCCGCTGTCTGCGCCCAACTGAAAACTGGACGGCAAGAAACCAATACTCTTGAGCAGATTGGAGAACTGTTTTCGAAGATCTTCGAGCTGAAAGAGTGTTTGACGACTGAGAAAATTATCTCCTGCAAATTTTTGCGCCGCTCGATCGCCCTTGCGACGGCGCAACTCTTTCCAATCTGTAAAAGCTCGCAGAATCGCTAAGTGATCGCTTCCATCATCCCCAAACTTTTTCCGAGCTGCATCTGCTTCATCACGCTTGTCAAAGGGAGAGACAAAAGGGTTTCTCGCTGACATCGAAGCGGCAATCGTCAAAGCAGGATCGGTGCAGCCAAAGAGCGCCCCGTATATCATCATCTTGCCCACCCGTGGGTCTACCGGCAAGGTAGCTAGATGAAAACCTAAAGCTGTTAGCTCACTCGATATCTTCATTTCCCCGCACGATGTTGTCAGCGGATCGTTCAATTCTGGCTCGGGTGCTTTCGGCTCCTCGAGTTTCAAACCACCATCCTGGCTTTCTTCTTTCCATTGACACTCTATTGCTCCCAGCTCCTCTAGAAGTTTCAAAGAATTGCGCATGGACATTTCAGTTGGTGGATTCAATGCCCTGCCGAGGAAGTGGGCAGGGTTACCCAAATCGAGAATAAGAATCTGGAGGACCAGGTCTTCTAGACCTACTCGAAGCATCTCGGGTAACTGGTAATCTTGCAGTTCACGGTCATGCGTGTGGCTGGGAGCGATTGTTCAATAGAGAGGGAGATTCTGAGGCGGCGCCATCAAGTAACAACATTTCACAATACCAACATGCCATACCTTGAGTAAAAATGATAGGCGATACCAGGTTTCACTCGCCCAGCTCTCCCCCGGCGCTGCGTCGCTGAGGCTCTACTGACCCAAGTTTCTACCAATGCGGGAGTCTCGTTGATTTCGTCTTTTCGGTTCTCTTTAACCCGTCCAGTGTCTACCACATATATGACGTCCTCAATCGTGATAGATGATTCTGCGATATTGGTCGCAACAACAATTTTTCGGATGCCTTCTTCTGGTATTTCGAAAACAGCCGTTTGCTCCGACGTTGACAGACTGGAATGAATAGGAAAGATTCGAACGGAGGGAGACTGGAAGAACTCAATTTTGCGCATCTCGTCAATGGCCTTGGTAATTTCCATCATTCCTGTTGTTTCATGTCAGAGAAAGGGAATGAGACAATAAATTGCATCTGAAAAGAAGGAAATGTAAGGGATGCTGCAACCATACCTGGCATGAAAACAAGAATAGCCCCCGCGGGCTGACTGAGGCATATGTTCTCCAGCAGTGAAGCAAGAAGCTCATAGTTGATTTTACTCTCATCAACGATGCTCAACGAATGAATTGTCTGTGTGCTGTACTTTGGATAGTATAGCTTTCGCAATGCTGACTTTGACAATTTTCTCTTGTTTTCGTCTTTGATTGCAAAGTCACTTCCCTCCTGGACCTCATAACCTGTCAGCTGCAAGACGTCCTCCAATCTATACTCTTGGACAGGGTGGGTGCGGCCTGGAATGCTCATGATTGCGCATCTGCCGAAATAGTTGCTGAAAGCTTCTGCGTTCAGAGTTGCTGACATTAGAACCAATTTCAAACTCTTTCTTCGATTCAGGAGTTCGCGGAGAATGATCAAAAGAAAGTCTGCAAGAGAAGGAAGACAGAAGTAAGTCCGGTGGTAGGAGATCGACAGCTGGAAAGGCATACACGAGTATACTCTACCTGTATTTAAGTCGCGCTCGTGTACCTAGAGGGGCAAAAAAGAAATGGTTTAAGATCGTCTCCAACTGTGTGTCGATGATCCGGTCAAAATAGCAGGAAAAACTCACCTCGTCTACGAATACATGGGACACGGATGCGAGATCTGGATCGCACTGGAGTCGTCTTAGTAAAATGCCCGTCGTGCATAATAATAGTCGGGTTTTCTTGGATGATTTGCGCTCGAGCATGATGCTGTAACCGGCTGTTTCCCCAACTTTTTCGCATCGCTCGGCAGCTATTCTCTCGCTGACCCCGATAGCACTGATTCTTCTTGGTTGAGTGATAATGATATTCGCTTGCGCCCCGTTACCATTCGTAATCATCTCATCTAAAACAAGCTGGGGTACTTGTGTCGTCTGCAAGAAACATTCGGAACTCCGTGAGAACAAGCATATCTTCTAGACTAGACAAATCAGGCCCAGATGGAGTTACATACCTTTCCACAACCAGTATCCCCGGCCACAACAGTTACTTGATTGTTTGATATAATTGAAACTATTTCATCTCGCATCATGTAGGCCGGAAGACGTTCTCTCTGCGCCATCATTTTCTCGAACCGTGGAGTCGAGTTTTTCCTCTCTCTTTCTTCTTTCAACTTTCGACTAATTTCATGACACTTTTCCGTCATTTTTTGTTCGTTGTGAGATGTTTTTGTGCCAGTCTCTGGGGCTCTCGCTTCCGAAGCGACCAGCCAAGGCTGCTCTGTTTGAGTTGAAATAACTTCTTCCATCACTCTTTTAAGCTCGCCCACTGGGACTGCAACGGGTCTTGGGAACTGAACAAGTTCGGTAGCCTCGTAAACTTCTCCATCCTTCTCCTCTGGTGGATTTAAATGGTAAGCTTCGAGATCTTGCTTTACCTGCTTTTTTCGCCGTAGCTCTCTCGGATCTACCTCTTGTCCTTCGGCCTTTGCCTTGGCAGCCGCTTCGTACATTTCACGAAGTTTTGTCATGAAGTCTGTTGTCGTGGGTGTCGAGACAGGAATATTGTCCGTCTTTTTCTCCTCGCCATTACTGCCATCTTCTCCTTCCTTCTTGCTTTCTTCTCGATCAAGCTGAGTGGGTATATCGTCACCTTCAAAATTTGTCTCTTCGGTCGTCTTTTCTACAACCTCAATCAGCCCGTGCTCTATCATATAATTAGTCTTCGCTTGTTCTGCTGCAGCTCTCGCTTCGTCGGCGCTTGCTCCTGCATTAAATGCTGCGCTCATGGCGGCACGTGACAAAGCACGTATCTCCTCTTCTTGTCGTTCCTTTTCTCTCTTTTCTATAGCTCGCTCCACCATGGTTTGTCGGAAGCTTTTGTTATCTTCCTTGACTCGCTCAATGCGAGCGTGTTGCCGTTCCAGCCGCTCCTTTTCTGCCTGTTGCGCAACTTCCGGTCGATCGAATGCTTTTGCCGCGGCCTTTATTTTTTGGCGTTGCCGTCGCCCCAGTTTCGCTTCCTCGTCGTATTCTACATCGTCAATGACGTGGCCGGCTTCCCTTCGAAGACGCATCTGTTCAGCCTTCATTTCATTTGCACGTTGCTCTTTCATAAAAGTCTCTTGTAGTGACAAAAGCTCCGTGGAGAGGAAATTCACGACCTCAAAGATTGCCGGAGCCCCCAGACTTTGCTGGACGTGTCTAACAAGTTCCATGTTCACCCGTCGCAACAACGATGGGGGTAACGTCGGATTGAAAAAGAGTAGCAGAGGCGTCTCCAATATCGGGTATCCCAATCGTATAAAAACATGCAACGTGCACTTTTCTGACCTAGCTGGTTCCTTTAGAGGCTCTGATGGCGTAATGACAAGCTTGTATCTGTGCAGACTGGATGATTGGTTATTGTCTTTGCTGATGATTTGAAATTCCTTGTCATAAATAGCTGCTAGAGCTTCGACTTCTTCCGCCCGTTCCGATGCCGCATAGTCCAAATCCCCTTGTGCATGGTCTCCAATATCATTTCTGGCAGTGGATTCATTGGCTTGCATGGTTTCTCTTTCCAGGGCCAATAGCAACATTCGAAGGATTTCATCGTCATCGATGGCACTCCTTCCCGACTCTTGTTCCAGTTGTTCCTGAGTATAGTCCTTGAAAGTATCGTATACTTCATTGTGATGAAAGCCCAGGGGAAGAAATTGTATGACTTTCTCTTGTATGAGAATAGATTTTTTCCAATCTCGATCCGTTGTTATCTTTGGAGCAATCGAAATGGAAGGATGAGGAATGGGTTTGGTCCGTCCTGTTCCCATCAAAAGAATAGGGGATGACATATTTACGTTTGGTTTGAAACCCTCGGTCAATTCTTGTTCTGTCAAATGCAGACAAAGCCAATCCATTGCAAAGGCCATGTTATCGGCTTGCTGTTTCCGTTGTTGCTGTTGTTGCTTTTCTCTTTCAGTTGTCGAGTTTGCTTCTTGACCTTCGCCATTAGTAACCTTGCCATCGCTCAGGATCATATCTTGAGTGGCCTGGCATGCATTAAGAGCTGTATCAATAGAAAATGTTAAACGTGTTGTCAAGTGAAGAAAGACAGGATCCGATCGAAATTGTTTGAGGGCTCGACTTTTTCGCTCCACTTCTGAGAGGCTTTCTGTTGGCGGGGAGGACTCTTCCTCGTCATTGGAATCATAGGCTCCATCTCCATCTATTTCTCCTTCTTCTTCCTCTTCCCAAGGACGACGACCACCAACTCGAGTAGAAGCAGTCGCGTAATCTTCTCCCATTTCATCATCACTGTGCTCCTCTCCATCCTCATAATCCTCCTCCTGCTCTTCATAGCCCCTCCCCGTTCCACGAGACGCACCAGACACTTTCTTTTCACTCATTTCTCCATCTTCTTCCTCTTTTTCTTCCTCATCGTCCATGTTAAAAATTATAGGAGGTTGTTCTAGTTGAGGTGAAAGGAGGCCGTCTGTTCCAAGAAACGAAACACTCTTGGAAGGATTATTATTATTGTTGTGGTTGCCTGCATTCTCTGGTTTCGGGGTTTCAGAAGAGGAAGTAGTAGCAGCGTTCTTTTGAGTGACCGTCTCCACAACTTTGACATTTAAATCGGCCAAAATGGACATGATTTCCTGCAGGGATTCTTCTGGCAAGACCAACTCGTCGAGTTTGGAAATATCCACGTCGGCCAAAGGATGCTTGCGCCGTCGTGTAATGACAGTAGCAGTGACATTGGATTGCTTGTTTTCCACGCGCTTGGAGATCTTTTCGACGACTGCAGCTTTGGTAGCCGCATTTCCTCCTCCTCGTCCGCCACCACCACCACGGCCGCCGTCACGGCCGCCTCCTCGTCCTTTGGCACCTTTTCTCTTGTTGGGAGGACCACTCGAAAATCGGGCTCGGGAGGGTGTATTCCGTAATTCCGCTGCCGCTTGTTGCGTTCTGCGATTATTACAGCGGCCCATACTACTGTATTGGTGGTTCCTACTCTAATGTTATATACACGAGTTCGTAATCTCCACTACTTTCTCGCTACTAGTAGCTAGCTGAGCCACAAGTACTGTACAGGCTGCTCTCAAGCCAACCAATTTTAAATGAATTTTTATTGAATCAATAAATTGAATGATGCATTGCGAAAAATGACCTTCCTCAAAAACCCTAACCCTTAAAACATAGCTATGTAGTGATCGATATACCACGGCGAGTTCCAAAAAAGTTGACGCCTCCATTAATAATTTTCTGGTGTTTTATCCACTCGACGACGAAAGATCTATTTCCTTTGAATAGCTTTCAAATGGCTACCAGTACCGTTATCTGAACCAGACCGTACTATAGTACTGGTACACTCAATAATATTATTGTATTATTGTGACCCCTGCTGCATGTGGTCGTACCGGTAGACTCACTCGAAGGATTTATAATAATTTGCTCTTCGCTACTGGTACCTACTGCTACTTAACTACGTAGTATCACAGACTCGAAGGATTTATAATTTGCTCTTCGCTATCAAAGACTCTAAGGTTTTATAATTCGCTGTCATCAAAGACTCCCGTGTGAGTGCTTCACTGCCGAAAAGAAGGTCTGCCTCTTTAACTTGTTTCTATCTGTGAAGCCAAACGAAAGGCGACGACAACTGTATTTTAACTGGCATGCATCAGGGGAGGGTCATCCTCATCGACATCAACAATTATTCCATTCGGGGTGGGACCAAGTGCTGTCCAACAATCAGCATCTACTCGTTGTAGTTACCGACTGCAACTAGATTAACTGGTATACAATTTGGAGGGAACTCGTCCAAGGTTAACAACGAACTTGCGGTAGAGATCCCAGTCGGTACATGTACGGTGCCCTTGCTCTCGTGGGACACCAAACTCCTCAGAGTCTCGAATCCTCCACGCACACAACATCCGCCATCCATCCACCAATATTCATTGTATCTGTCCCATGCATCTATCAGATCCATGCTAGAACTGTGTACGGTATTGAATGCATGGATAGAGCCAATTTACCACCACACGCAACCTTCCAAGACAACCACATACCCCAAGGGAGTTTCCAGGAAATGCAAGATGGAGCGTTCAGGATTACATGTTTTATCATCATGCTTTCTGAGAAAGTATGCCCTAGTGATCCTTATCCTACGGATATCTTCGGCAACATCTCTCCATCCTGCATTAGATTCAACCAGCAAGGTTGACTTGTTTGATTGGGCAAGACAACATGGTGCATACATTTCCGAAAGCATTGAAATCCGGTCGACCGATTATGGTGGACGAGGGCTTTTTGCCACCAAAGATAT
>Ga0163144_10013494_pt1 | contig 17050 bp, 16 predicted proteins | sample OliLak19BULKMAT1_FD_123175 | JGI IMG/M metagenome (GOLD analysis project Ga0163144, IMG submission 123175) | Freshwater microbial mat bacterial communities from Lake Vanda, McMurdo Dry Valleys, Antarctica - Oligotrophic Lake LV.19.BULKMAT1 | ecosystem: Environmental > Aquatic > Freshwater >... | reverse complement strand
TGACCAAGGCGCGCTCGCGCCGCCGGGCTGAAGGAAACGAGTAGAAATTGCTGATCGGGTCGCCCGTCAGCCGGTGGGCACCGATAAGGATGTTGTCGAGTGTCGACTGGTCGTGAAACAGGTTGATGTTCTGGAAGGTCCGAGCCATTCCAAGTCCGATCATCTCGTGCGGCTTGCGACGGTCGATCGGCTTGCCCCGAAGGAAGACATGCCCTTGATCGTGATCCTGGAATCGCGAAAGCACGTTGAACAAGGTCGTCTTGCCGGCCCCGTTCGGTCCGATCAACCCGACGACGCGGCCTTCTTCGACGTCCAGACTGACGTCGCTGCAAGCGACCACGCCACCGAACCTCACGACGATGTTCTCGCATCGCAGATGACTGCCCATCACGCGTCTCCCTGCTGGTCTGCGAGGCCGAATGGGCGGCGCGGGATCGCGGCAGACTCTCCTGGAGCGGCGCCTGCCCGCTCCAGGCGTCGGCGCCGGTAGGCACGAATGGGCCGAGCAACGACGTCGCAGATTCCTGCCGGCGCGAACATCAGGACCGCGATCAGGACGACCCCTTTCAGGATGAAGGAGAAGTCGGCGAACGTCTCGAGAAAGAAGGGAAGCAGGGCGACGAACGCTCCACCGACGATCGGCCCCATGAGCATTGCCGACCCGCCGACGACGGCCGCCACGAGGATGTCTACCGAGTACCAGATGTCCGAGTAGACCTCTGCAGACACGTAGTGCACGACGAGGCCGTTCAGGGCGCCCGCGGCTCCGGTGATGGTCGCGCTCACCGTAAACGCGAGCGTCCGATACGACAACCGGTTCACCCCGCAGCTTTGGGCCGCCTTCTCAGAATCGCGCAAGGCCTTCAGGGCGCGTCCGACACTCGAACGCACAAGACTGAAGATGAACAACGTCACGAGGGCAAGGAAGACCACCGACGCGTAGTAGAAGCCGATGTCTCCGATCACCACTCCGAAGATGCGATTTGCAGGGAGCGAGATGCCCTCTCGACCTTCGAAGATCGGCACGTTGTTGACGACCGTGCCTACGAAGAAGGCGAAGCCCAACGTACCGATCGCCATGAACGGGCCGGCGAGCCGAAGGAAGATCAATCCCATCAGCATCCCCACGAATCCCGCGGCGACGGCGCCGGTGACCACCGCCAGGACGAGATCGACCGCGAAGTACTTGGTCAACAGCGCGGCCGCGTACGCGCCGATGGCGAGAAAGCCGCCGTGCCCCACTGAGACGAGGCCCGTGTAGCCACTGAGAATGCTCACTCCCTGGGCCGCGATGATGTAGACAATGACCAAGGAGGCCTGCCCGGCCATCCAACCCTTGAAACCCGGGACGAGCGGCGTGAGGAGCAGCAGCGCGAAGAAGAGAACCACCAGATAGAAGTTCTGGACCGCAAACCGGCTCTTGAGTGCGGCAACCGCCACGCGGTCATGAACGACCGCTGAAGCGCGCGCTTTCGGATTCTTCAGGGCCATATCAGATCTCGCGACGGTTTTGAATGCCGAGGAGGCCCTTCGGACGGAGCGCGAGGAGCGCAACGATCATGACGAAGGCCGTTGCCGTCTTGTAGTGCGACCCCAGATAGCCCCCGGCCAGGTTCTCGGCGACCCCGATCATCAGCGCGCCGATGATCGCGCCCGGTATCGAGTACAGGCCGCCGAATACCGCCGCGACATAGCCCTTGATGAGGACCTCGTCCATCATCTGCGGCGACACGTAGAGGATCGGCGCGATCAGGATTCCCGCGAAAGCGCCCAGGAAACCCGCCATGCCCCACGTCAGGAGGACGATGAAGCGGACCGGGATGCCCATCAGCGTTGCAGTCTCCGGGTCGTCGGTGACCGCGCGCATTGCGATGCCTTGCTTGGTGAACCTGAAGAACAGGAACAGCACGACGCCGATCGACGCAGCCCAGGCCATGTTGATGAGGTGGCCCTCGCTCACGATCACGCCGAAGAAGTGAATGGGCGTGGGGTCGAACGTGACCGGAAACGCCTTGGTATCCCTGCCCCAGATCCACCCGGCGACGCCGTGCATGATGTAGTACACGCCCAGGGTCGCGGTAAACAGCGTCAGCCAGTCCGAATCCGCGATGGGCCGCATGACCAAGCGTTCAACCAGGATCCCGAGGGCCACGGTGAACAGAACGGTTGCCGCGATCGTCACGTAGTAGTTGGCACCGGACTTCAGCAGGAGGACCGCAACGAACGCGGCGATCATCGAGAAGTCACCCTGCGCGACGTTGATGGTCCGGGTGTTGCGAAAGACGACGACAACGGCGATTGCGGTCAGCGCGTAGAGGCTGCCCGTCGCCAATCCACTGATGATCTGCTGGCCCAACATGCCTTGTCTCCAGGCACCGAATCCCGCGAAGCACATTGGCCGTCAAGGGGAGCAGGTATGCGTCTCGCGCGCTCCCGATCTCTTCACGGCCCCTTCGAAAAGCAGGTATATCGTCAGAGAAGTGAAGGGACCGCTGCCACGGGGGTTCTACCCCCACAAAAAGGCATGGCAGCCATGCGACAAACGCACGATCGCCGTGCGCGTCGGTGGCGTTCAATAGTCGAAGTACGGATGTCGTTCGCTATGACCTCTCCCGATCTCGGCGACCTCGAATCCTTCTTCGCGTCTGCGACGGCAGTCACCCCGGTCGACCTGTGCCCGGGAATCGAGTTGAGCATTGCCGGCACGGTGCCGTCGCTATGGCGGGATCAGGAGAACTGGTTCGGCAGATCCGGACTGCCACCGCCGTACTGGGGCATGGCGTGGCCGGGGGGACTCGCACTGGCACGCTACATCCTCGACAACCCGGGCTTGATTCGAGGACGCACTGTTCTCGATGTCGGCTCCGGCTGCGGCATCTGTGCCATCGCCGCGGCGCTGTCCGGAGCAACCGTCACGGCGGCCGACACCGATCCCATGGCATGCGTTGCCATTGCCGCCAACGCCCGGCTCAACCGGGTGGAAGTGGCCGTGTCCGGTGTCGACCCGGTGGGCCGCGAAGATCAATGGGATGTCGTGCTTGCCGCAGACCTCTGGTACGAGAGGTTCATGGCCGGCAGGATCACGGCCTGGCTACGGCAGATCTCTGGCGCCGGGACGGACGTCTACCTTGGTGACCTTGGGCGTGCGTATTTTCCGCGGCGCGGAGTGATCGAGCGCGGCTGCTATCGCATCGAAGGCGCCGGGGACACCGAGCGCGACGCGGCGTGTGAAGCGCGGGCGTGGCACATGCCGAGTAAGTCTGCAGGCGATACACGTTTCTCCCAGGCTGTCGTTTATGCGTAGCAGCCCTGTGCCGGATGCATGGTTCACTAGCGCAAGCGCTGCGCATCCCTCTGCTAGATTCGAATGGCTCGCGACCCGCGCCGTCGACGTCTGGAGACAGCCACGCGGAACGGGAGATCGCGATGAGCGGTCGCTGATGCGATCGCTTCTGGCGTTCACGTGGGTGCCCCGGCGGCACTCACGAGGACCGGCATGAAGACACGAGAGGAGAGTCCGTGAGCAAGCGTTTTCCTGTACCTGAGTTCGAACGTGACCTGTTCAAGAATCTTCCCTGGACCGAACCCAGTGCCCTGTCACCGGCGGCGGCATCGGACGTTGCCGCGACTGCACAGAACGGCGGCGGCAAGGGGGTGGGCGGGCATCCGGTCGCCATCGGCGCAGAGCTCGCTGCCAAGTTCGGATTTCACATGGAGGGCAAGCCCGCAATCATGTGCGTGCTTCCTGCCGGCGAAGTCCACCTGACCGGCCGCTCCTGGGCCTGGCCGATTCAGAGAGCAGTCGTGATCGATTCGCTCGATGCCAGGACCGCCACTGTGGTCGCCGACTGGCATACCCCGCGGCCGATGAACACCCGACTCGGTCCCGACGCTGGTATCGTCGTCGACAAGAAGGTCCTGTACGTCCTGTGCGGGCACAAATACGGCGACCATTGGCTCGCGAACCGCACCCTGGTGGCCAGCACGACCAACCCCGCCGGACAGGGATTTTCTGTACTTTCCGCGTCCGATGAAGACATCAACGACTTTCATGCCTGCAACCTCTTCTTCAGTTGGAAGTGAAGACTTTGCAGGCAGGCGCGGCGTGGTGCCGACGTTGACCTTCGTCCAGCCCGACGGTAGTCGCCGCACCGTCGAGGCGAAGACCGGCAATTCCGTCATGGAGGTCGCCCGATCGAACGACATTCACGGCATTCGGGCGGAGTGCGGCGGCGAATGCGCCTGCTCGACCTGTCACTGCTACGTCGATTCCGCATGGATCGATCGACTGCCGCCGGCCAGGGACGACGAGGCCGGGCTCATCGAGTTCGCATGGGAGCCGCGAGAAGGAAGCCGGCTGATCTGCCAGATACTCGTGACCGAAGCGCTCGACGGTCTCGTGCTCCATCTTCCGGAGCGTCAGCTCTGAACGGCATCCCGGCGATGAACGCTACGGACGGCAAGTCGGTGTGGTCAAAGGTCGCGGAGACCGGCGCCCTTGGTGACCGGCCGCTGACACAGGTGGAGGCAGGGGGCAAGACTCTCGTCCTCGCGAACGTCAAGGGACGCGTAACGGCGCTGGACGACCGCTGCCCTCACTTCGGCGCTTCTCTCTCGGATGGCCAGATCGAGAACGATCACGTCGTCTGTCCCTGGCATGCCCGCGAGTACGACCTTCAGACCGGCGCCTGCGTCTTCTATGAAGGCGTGAAAGCCTATCCGGTCGAAGTCCGCGACGACGGTGTCTTCGTGCTGATCCCCACGTAGCGGAGTACCTCATGGCCAGCACTTCGTCCGACCCGATCTCGCATCTCCTGCAGACGCGCGACTACCTGGTTGTCGACGGCGCGATGGGGACGAATCTCTTCGCGCTCGGTCTCGCCAATGGCGCACCCGGCGAACTCTGGAACGTCGAGCAGCCCGACAACGTGCGTTCCGTCTACAAGGGCTTCGTCGACGCGGGCTCCGACATCATCCTCACGAACACCTTCGGGGCCAACCGGTTCCGGTTCGCGCTGCACCGTCTGCAGGGCCGGGTCCGCGAGCTAAACATGGCGGCCGCGCAACTTGCCTTCGACGTCGCCGCCAAGGCGGGCCGGCCGGTGATCGTCGCCGGCGACATCGGTCCGACCGGGGACGTCCTGGAGCCGCTGGGCCCGCGGACGCTGGCCGAGGCAGAGGAGGCCTTTCATGAGCAGGCGGAGGCGCTTCGCGATGGTGGTGCACAGATCGCCTGGATCGAAACGATGTTCGCCGACAACGAGCTCGAAGCGGCCGTTCGCGGTGCCACCCGCGCCGGCCTGGCCTATGTTGCAACGATGACGTTCGACACCGGCGGCCGGACGATGATGGGAGTGCGTCCCGTGGATGCGATGCGCAACTCCAAGGCCTTGCCGGCACGGCCGCTGGCGTTCGGCGCGAACTGTGGCATCGGTCCCGCACAGCTCCTCGACTCGATCCTCGGCCTGGCCCAGGGAGCCGAGCCCGCGGACGTCATCGTCGCGAAGAGCAACTGTGGCCTGCCCGTGATGGGCGACGACATGAAGGTCCGCTACAACGGCACGCCAAAGATCATGGCGGACTATGCGGTGCTGGCTCGCGACGCCGGGGCAAGGATCATCGGCGGTTGCTGCGGCACCACGCCGGCGCATGTCGCGGCGATGGTCGAGGCGCTCGCCGGCCGCGCCAAGGGGACGACGCCGACCTACGAAGAAATCGAACACGCGCTCGGTCCGGTAAGGAAGAACACGACCCAGCCGCAGGCGGCGCGGCGGCCGGCGCGATCGGCGTGAACCGGGTGCCGCAACGCGCCTCCGCTCGACAAGGAACCAGTCCATGAACTCGACGACGGACGACCTGGGCCACAAACTGGCGGCGATCAAGGGCGCCAAGCTCATCAAGAGCTTCTGCTACACGTGCCCGTGGCAATGCCCAACCGAGATCCTGGTCCGCGACGGCAAGGTCGTCTATCACAAGGGTAACCCGGCGTCGCCCAACAACATCGGATCCCGGTGTGCCAAGGGGATGGCGAGCTCCTATCTCACTCGAGACCCCGACCGGCTGAAGTACCCGATGCTGCGCACGAACGCAAAGGGCAAGCCCGGCCAGTTCAAGCGCATTTCCTGGGACGAGGCCTTCACGTTCATCGCCGACAAGCTGGCCCTCATCCGTGACAAGTGGGGACCCGAGGCCGTCGCGTACACCTGCCACCACGATCCCAACACGATCTTCTTCCGTCACCTGCTCGGCGATCTCTACGGCTCGCCCAACAACTACACGCACACGTCGGGATGCGAGCAGGACCGCCGGGCAGCCTGCCTGACGCTGTTCGGCCACGTCTTCCCGATGCACGACTTCGCCAACTCGCGATACGTCATGTTGTGGGGCATGAACAACCTGGGCGCCAACCAAGGGCTCTGGGAGAGTCGAGCGCTGATCGATGCGCACAAGAGAGGCGCGCGGCTGGTCGTCATCGATCCGAACTTCACAGAGACGGCGCAGAAGGCGGACGAATGGGTGCCGATCCGGCCCGGAACCGACGGCTCCATGGCCCTTGCGATGTGCAGCGTGATCATCGAGGAAGGGCTCTATGACCGGGACTTCGTGTCGCGGTACTGCGAAGGCTTCGAGGGCTTCCGGGAACATCTGCAAAGCAAGGGCTACACGCCCAGCTGGGCCGAGGCCATCTGCGGCATTCCGGCGAGCACGATCGCCAGGCTGGCCCGGGAGTTCGCGGCCACCAAGCCGTCCATGTCCGCGATCTTCAAGGGCTCGGGCTACTACACGAACGGCGCCGACGCCGCCCGGGCCTGCTACATCCTCAATGCCCTTTGCGGCGAGGTCGACAAGCCAGGCAACCTGAACCTGAAGGACTGGGCCCCACTCGCGGCCCCGGTCAACATCCCGGAAGAGGCGAAGACCCAGCCCAAGCGCCCTCCCCTGCACATCGCCATGGGCTATCCGCTGGCACCGGACCTGCCCAACTCGCGGCTGCCGGACGCCGTGATCGACGGCAATCCGTACCCGATCAAGGGTCTGTTCGTCCAGTCCACCAACCCGGTGATGAGCGATCCCAACAGGGACCGCGTCCAGGAGATGTTTCGTCATCTCGAACTGGGAGTCGCAATCGAGATCTTCATGAGCGAAACCGCGCTCGAGTGCGACATCGTTCTTCCGGAGACCTCCTTCTACGAGCATGCGGAAATCCGCAACGGGATGTGGCTCGGACCCGAAGTCATCATCTGTCAGCCCGCCGTCCCTCCGGTCGGCGAAGCCAAGCCGCTGTACGACATCGTCAAGGGGCTTGCAACGAAGATGGGCTGGGGACAGCATTTTCCCTACGAGAAGTGGGAGGACTGGGGCGAGCTGATGCTCAAGGACATACCGATCACTCTGGACGAGCTGAAGGAGACGGGCTTCTGGGCGGGACCCGTCCGTTACAACCGCGTTCCCGAGGGTCTCGCGACCCCGTCAAAGAAGGTCGAGATCCGCTCCCAGGCGTATGCCGATGCCGGGTTCGATCCGTATCCTGTGTACACGGAGCGCTCGGTTCTTCCTGACGACCAGTTCCCGTTGCAACTGACGCATTCCAAGCTCAGCATGCACTGCAACCTGGTGACGCAGAACAATCCGTTGCTGATGGAGATCTGCGGAGAGAACTGGATGGAGATCAACCGGGTCGACGCGCAGAAGTACGGCATCCAGAACGACAGCTACGCCATCGTCGAGTCCCCGAAGGACAGCATTCGAATCAAGGCGAAAGTCGTCGAAGGGCTGGTACCCGGCTGCATCAGCGTTCGCCACGGCCACGGCTTCGGTCACTGGGCGATGGGTTCCGTGGCAAAGGGACGCGGCGCCCACTCCAACAATCTAATGGATACGCACACCAGTCCGATTACCGGGGCCAATTGCTACAACGAGTGCAAGGTTCGGGTCCGACCGGCACCCAACTGACACCGAAGCTCCCACCCTCAGGAGAACGAAGTGCAATACGGCTTTTACTTCGACCACGAGCGCTGCGTGAAGTGCCACGCCTGCGAGATCGCGTGCAAGACCTGGAACGAGGTGGAGGTGGGCCCGCGCTGGCGCGAGGTCGTCAAGATCGAAACCGGGTCCTTTCCGGACGTCCACGCGATGAACGTCTCGATGGCGTGCATGCACTGCGGCGACGCGCCGTGCATGACCGCGTGCCCGGTTTCCGCGATCAGCAAGAGCGCCGAAACGGGGATCGTGATGGTTGATCCGAACAAGTGCATCGGCTGCGGTTTCTGCGCCTGGGCCTGTCCCTTCGGCGCGCCCCAGCTGTCCGCGGCCGCCGGCAAGATGGAGAAGTGCAATTTCTGCCAGAGCCCGGGCATGGAGCGTCCCCTCGACATGCCCCGGGCGTGCGAAGAAATCTGCCCGACCGGCGCTATCAGATCCGGTCCCATGACGGAACTAGCCACCCAGGGCAGGATGAGAGCGGCCGTCAAGGCCAGCGGCACCTCGAGGCCAGGCCTCCCGGCGATCGTTCTCGATGCGCAGCAACGGTTCGGCACTCCGATCTAGGTTGCACACAGGCATCGCCCGTTACGCGAGCGATATCGCGATCCCGAGCCTTGGGCTGCCGGGCGCTCAGGTCGCAACGCTACGCTTCGCAGCGCCCGTCACCACTGTCAGTTGCGCCAGCAACGGGGCATCATGGGCCAGCAGGTGGGCCTCGCCATGCTCGATCATGAAGTATCTGAATGCTTCCGCGGCGGGTGACAGGGTCTTCGCCTGAAGGCGGACGATGTTCCACATTCGCATCACCGGCGTGCCTTCGATGTCCAGAACCGACAGGAGTCCGCTCCGTAGCTCCAGGCCGACGGTGTGCAGTGAAAGCAGGCTCAACCCCATTCCCGCCATCACGGCCTGCTTGATCGTCTCGTTGCTCGACATCTCCATGGTTATCCTCGGACTGGCCGGATGGTCCGCGAAGAAGGCATCCATCGCCGCTCGCGTTCCCGACCCCTGCTCCCGTACCACGAACGCGCAGCCGTCGAGAACCTCTGCCGGCGCGTGACCGACCGCGGCCAAGGCGTGGTCCGGCGGACCCACGAAGACCAGAGGATGCGCCGCAAACGACTCCGCACGGCAGGCCACTTCCTTGGGTGGACGACCCATCACCGAGAGATCTACCTCGCCTGCCTGCATCAGCGCGACGAGCTGCTCGCGATTTGCCGCGACTTTCAGCCGGACTTCGATTCCCGGGTGTTCCTGGTGGAAGCGAGCGAGGAGCCTCGGCACGAAGTACTTTGCGGTGCTGACGATGCCGATGGTGAGCAGCCCATGCTCGAGACGCCTCAGGCGTGCCATTGCATCATCGGCGTTCTTCAGATCGGCCAGCAAGCGACGGGCGTGGACCAGGAAGTACTCGCCCGCCGTCGACAGCGACACCTGGCGTCCCTGCCGATCGAACAACGGAAGGCCGATCTGTGACTCGAGCTCCTTGATCTGCATCGAAACGGCCGGCGGAGTGAGGTGGAGCGCCGTCGCCGCCTGAACCATGCTGCTTCGCTGGGCGACTTCCACGAACACCCGAAGTTGGCGAAAGGTGAGATTCATCGAGCAGCGTCCGATGCTGTTCCGCAGTAGGCGACCGCCTGGCCGCGAGCGAAACCCATTGTGTTTGCGGCATGACCCAGCGCCAGCCGGCAGCCACGCGATTGCGCCGAGCCCGACCGTCGGAAAATGCATGACTGGCGTCAGTGCTGGCGGATTCGCTCGCATGGAGTGCACTGTTCCTTTGCAGCAGCTGCGCGGTCCCCGAAGGGGACGACTGCGAGGGGACTGCGAGTGCAACGAATGCCCATAGGAGTCCTTCGTCAGTTGACGGCGGAGGCTCCGAAGTGCATCATTCAACAACTCTATGATTACTGCATAGTCGAATGGTTGAGCGGGGCGCTGCCCTGCGTACCCGTGGCAGCGGTTCGACCCGGGATCGATTGAAGAAAGGGGCACCTGGAAGCAATGAGTATCAAACCGGACTGCGCCTGTACGCACCCTTGTGACGCGCAGCGCCGCACCTTCATCAAGGTTGGAGCCGGCACGCTCTCGGCAGGGGTCGCGTATGCGATCGCCCCGATGACTGCTTACGGTGCAGAAGGCGCTGGTTCGCCAAGCGCGCCTACGGTGAACGTCACGCCGCTCGACGCGGTCAAGGAAAACGCGGTCCTCCCCTTTTCCTACCCGGACGCAGATTCGCCGGCAGTCCTGCTGCGGCTCAAGGGTCCGGCACAGGGCGGAGTGGGCCCCGGATCGTCGATCGTCGCCTTCTCCGTCCTGTGCACCCACAAGGGATGCCCGGTGAGCTATCGCCCCGAGCACAAGCTCCTCATCTGCCCCTGCCATTGGTCGACCTTCGATCCGGTAAAAGGGGGGCAAATGGTGATTGGCCAGGGCAGCCAGGCACTGCCGCAGATCGAACTCCGCGTTAAGGACAATGTGATACAGGCCATCGGCATCAACGGGCTGATCTATGGCCGCCACACCAACATCCTCTGACCTGCCTTCCCAGGCAGTGGCCGAAGCGAGAGCATGAGCGCAGAGACGAGAGTTCCTCTTCCCCCGATCGGCGCGCAAAAGTTCTCCACGGTCTGCCAGTTCTGCATCGTCGGCTGCGGCTACACGGTCTACAAGTGGCCTGTTGGCAAGGATGGCGGCCCTCGAGCGCAGGAAAACGCGCTCCGCCTGGATTTCACGCGGCCACAGCCACCGCTCGCAGGGGAATGGATATCTCCCCTGATGCACTCGGTCGTCGCGGATCGCGACAAGTCGCGCCACAACGTCGCGATCATTCCCGACAAGGCCTGCTCCGTGAACGAGGGCCTGTCATCGGTCCGCGGCGCGGGTCTGGCGCAGACCCTCTATTCGGCGGACCGACCCACGCGAGCTCGCCTGTCCACGCCATCCCTGAACGACGGAAGCGGACCGGTCGCATTGGGTTGGGATGCAACCGTCGAACTGGGGGCGGCCGTCGTCAAGGCGGTCATGGATCGGTGGGGTGTCGATGCCGTCGGCATGAAGTTCTTCGACCACGGCGGCGGAGGCGGCGGCTTCGAGAACAATTGGGCGGTCGGCCGGTTCTTCTTTTCCAGCATCGGTACGCGCACGGCGTCCATCCACAACCGACCAGCCTACAACAGCGAGGTCCACGCCGCCGGCGACGCAGGCGTCGGCACGCTCACCAATTCGTACATCGATGCCGGGCTTGCCGACACGATCCTGATCGTCGGCGCGAATCCGTACGAGGCGCAGACGAACTACTTTCTCGCGCACATGGTGCCGAATCTGCAGGGCGCGACGCTGGAGCTGAAGAAGTCCGCATTCGCAAGCGAGGTCGTCGAGGCGGGCCGCATGATCATCGTCGACCCGCGTCGCACGATGTCGGTGTCGACGGCGGAAGCCGCCGGCGGAGCTGACCGGGTCCTGCACCTGCAGATCGAGCCGGGCGGCGACATCGCCCTCCTGAACGCGATATCGCGGGTAGTCCTGGAACGACGCTGGCACGACATCGCCTTCATCGAGGATCGCACCGAACGCCAGACCTTCGAGGCCTACCAGCGTTCATCGCTTGGCGTCGACCGGCCGATGCGCGAGTTCGTCGAGGACGCCGCCCGAATCGCCGGGGTGACGCCTGAGCAGATCTTCAAAGCCGCCGAATGGATCGCCCGACCCAAGAGCGACGGCTCGCGCCGACGCACGCTGGTCCACTACGAGAAGGGCTTGATCTGGGGCCTCAAGAACTACGAGAACATCGCGTCGATCGTGGACCTCGCCCTTCTGACCGGCAGTGTCGGCAAGCCGGGCACCGGCTGTTCGCGGCTCGGCGGCCATCAGGAGGCCTACGTCCGCCCGCCCTACCCCGGGGGCAGACCGGCGCTGAACGTCGACGAAGCAGTCCGTCGTGGGGAGGTGAAGTGTTACTGGATTGGCGGATGCAATCCGGTGCTGACCACGCTGCGAGCCGAGGCGCTCGAAGCGGCGTTGGTAGAACGCGGGCTGCCAGTCAGGAAGGCGCTTGCCGCCACTCGCGGCAAACCTATCGGCGAGCGTGTCGGCGCGATCGTCGATGCCATGAAGGCCGGTGGCATGTTCATCCTGGTCCAGGACATCTACATGACTGCGACCGCCAGGCACGCACACCTGGTGCTGCCGGCGGCGCAATGGGGCGAAGTCAACCTGACATCGATCAACGGTGAGCGCCGCCTGCGCCTCTATCCGCGCTTCATGGACCCGCCCGGCGAGGCCATCGCCGACTGGGCGATCCTCGCACGCTTTGCGCGCAGGCTCCGCCAGCTCTATCTCGACGACAACAACACCCAGATGGCGAACCGCTTTCTGGACTACGAATGGAAGACCGACGAGGATGTCTTCATCCACGCCCGGTATCAGTTCAAGGGAGACGAGCGCGATCCCGCGGAGGGCTTTGCCGGCGTCACCTACGGGCTGCTGCGCTCCCTCGGCAACAACGGCATCCAGACGCCGGTCCGGATGATCAATGGCCGACCGATCGGGACCGTGCGACTACACGAATCGGGCCGCTTTTCGACCGCGTCCGGAAAGGCCCGCTTCATTCCGGCACCGCGGCCCTGGGCGGGATACGCCGCGAAGGTAGAGCGGCAGCGCCGAGACAACCGGTTCTGGGTGAACAACGGCCGCTCGAATCACATCTGGCAAACGCTTTACCACCACGAGCACATTCCGTTCTATCAGGACCGCTTTCCCGCCCCCTACCTCGAGATGCATCCGGACGATGCCAAAAGCCTGGGAATCGCGCCAGGGGACCTCGTGGAATTGTCCAACGACGTCGGCAAGGTCCAGGCGTTGGCATACCCGAGCAGCGCGGTCAAGCGCGGTCACACGTTCATGCTGTTCGGACAGCCCCGGGGGGCTGCCGGTGATCTGGTCAGCGATCACGTCGATCCTGCCACCACCATTCCGTACTACAAGGGCGTCTGGGCTTCCATCCGGCGGATCGGGCCGCAGCCCGAGACCATGCGGGGCATGTCCCTCATGCCCATGAACGTCGCGCTATGACGTGCCCCCCGTGGCTCGCCGTACTCGGCATTGCGCTCTGCGTCTGCACAGCGTCGGCCCAGAGCCCGACCTCGTATCGAGGGGCCGACCTCCGGGCCAAGAATTTCGCCAACGCGAAACTGCGCGGGGTGGACTTCAAGGGAGCGAATCTCACGGGCGCAGACCTCACCAACGCCGATCTGCGCGACGCCGACCTGAGCGAGGCCTACCTCATGGACGTGAAGGCATCGCGAGCCGATCTGGGCAACGCTCGACTGGGCAGTGCCGACCTTTCCCGAGGGGATCTGCGGGGCGCGAATCTCGAGGGCGCCGACCTGACACGCGCGATCCTGCAAAGCGCCAGGCTGCAGGACGCAAGAATGATGCGGGTTCTCGCGAACGGGGTGAACTTCAAGCGCGCGCAACTCGACTCCGTCGATCTGTCCGGGGCGCACCTCTCCGGGAGTGACTTCTCGCAGGCCGCCCTGCCGCGCGCGGTCCTGCGCAAGGCAGTTCTGGGCAGCGCGGGGCCGGGTCAGCCGGGGCCGAACGCAGCCCTTCTGATCGGCGCCAATCTGAGCGGCGCGGACCTGTCGGAGGCCAACCTGACCGGCGCTCGGATGAACGAGTCCGTGCTCGAGTCTGCGCTGTTTCGCAACGCCGTGATGCGCAGCGCCGATCTCTCGTGGACACGCGCGCGAGGCGCGAACTTCTCCGGCGCCGGCATGTCGTGGGTCAAGGCCTATGCCGCAGACATGCGCTCCGCCAGATTCGAGAAGGCCGATCTCTCGATGGCCCAGCTCGAGGGGGCCGACTTCACAGGCGCGCACTTCGCTGGAGCGCGACTGGACATGGCCAACATGAACCAATGCGTACTGGCAGGTGCAGTATTCACCGGCGCGTCGACCCGGCGACTCTCCCTCAACGCCATCAAGGGTCCGATGCCCATCCTTGCGGAGACGAAGTGAGTTCCTCATCGAAAGCCACCGTGTCCGCCGACACCCCCTCGGCCGGCCCAGCCGCGGCCGCCAAGGCGACGCTCGCCTATCCATCACTCGGGTTCGCGATGGGTGCCGAGTTGCTGGGAACCTTCATCCTGGTGTTCTTTGGCGTCGGCGCAGTGAATGCCGCCGTGATCACCGGCGCGCAATCCGGACTCTGGCAGGTGGCGGTGGTCTGGGCGGTCGGCGTCAGCCTCGCAATCTATGCGAGCGCGGCCATCTCGGGCGCGCACCTGAATCCGGCCATCACGCTGGCCGCGGTGGCGTACGACCGGTTCCCACCCCTACGCGGCGTTGCATACTGGGTCGCGCAGCTTGTCGGGGCGGCACTCGCCTCGGTAGTCCTCTACGCGATGTTCGATGAGGCGATCATCGAGTTCGAGCGAATCCATGGCCTGTTGCGCGGCGGACCCGGCAGCGAGCTTTCGGCCATGGTTTTCGGAGAGTACTTTCCCAATCCGGCGATCTTCGGCACAGCCGAGAACGCCTGGCGGATCGTCTCCATGAGATCGGCTTTCATCGCCGAGATGGTCGGTACGGCGATGCTGGCCCTGTTGATCGTTGTGATCACCCATCCGCGCAACGAGGGGCGACCCGCACCGGCGAGTGCGGCAGTGATGATCGGCCTGAGCGTCGCGGCCATCATTTCGGTCATAGCGCCTCTCACCCAGGCAGGCTTGAACCCGGCCCGCGACCTCGGACCCCGCCTGGTCTCCTACTTCCTCGGCTGGGGGGAGATCGCGATCCCCGGACCACGCGGCGGCTGGCTCGTCGTCTACGTCCTGGCGCCGATGGTTGGCGCCCTCATCGGCGGTGGAATTGGTCGATTCGCCATGAATCGACTGCATCGCTCTGCCTAGTCGCAACCACCCATGCCGGGCGACGGGTCGTCATGGCTTGTTTGCAGGTTCGTTGTTCTTCTACTAGCATGGAATGATGGAAGAAAAGGCTGTCGTCGCCTCGCTGGCAGCACTTGCTCAGCCGATCCGCCTGAAGGTCTTCCGGGCCTTGGTCGTGGCCGGAAAGGCGGGCCTGACGCCGGGGGCGATTTCAGAAGCGCTGGACGTTCCTGCCAACACCTTGTCGTTCCACCTCAAGGAACTGGCTCATGCCGGTTTGGTCTCCCAAGAGCGTTCCAGCCGCAACATCATCTATCGCGCGGCATTCGACCGGATGCACGAACTCTTGGTCTACCTGACGGAGAACTGCTGTCAGGGTGCATCGTGTGCCGTGGAACCGGCAATATCGGCAACTTGCTGAAGGTCAGTGCGAGTAACGCGCCTGAACGGTGGCGATCGCGCGTCGATGGACCTCGAAGGGGTCATCCCCTCGACTCACGCTCATCGCCAAGTCCTCCAAGCGGCCGTTGTGCAGCCCGTAGACCCAGCCGTGGACCAAGAGCTCCTGACCGCGCTTCCAGGCGTCATGAACCACTGTGCTCTGGCAGACGTTCAGCGCCTGCTCGACAACATTCACCGCGCAGAGCGCGTCGGTCCTTGCCACCGCCGGGAGTGTGTCGAGCCACTCCCGATGGCGGTTGCGAACGTCCTGCACGTGCCGGATCCAGTTGTCGGAAAGGCCGACACGTTCGTTCCTCAGCGCCGCCACCACGCCGCTGCAGTTGGAGTGGCCGACCACGATGATGTGCTCGACCTTCAGGACGTCTGTGGCGAACTGAACCACAGAGAGGCAGTTCAGGTCCGAATGGACCACCAGGTTGGCGATGTTCCGATGCACGAACAGTTCGCCAGGGGCGAGATCAACGAGTTCGTTCGCCGGCACTCTGCTGTCCGCACAACCGATCCACAGGTACTTCGGCGCCTGTTGAGCCTGCAGGTTCGAGAAGAATCCCGGTGCCCGACGTTCGGTGTCGCGTGCCCAGCGCTGATTGTTGGCCAAGAGTTCGTCGAGACTCGTCGGCATTGGCTGACCCATCTGCTTCGCTACGCCAATCGTACGGTCCGTACGGTCGTCCGGGCTCGCCGGCCGGCCATGTTTGTCCACGAGATCCGCGCAGGGTGCATAGCGGCCCTGACTCCGTTGCTTAGCTCGACCAAGCCGCAATGGTCATGATTCGGCTCTGGTGCCCGGCCCGGCCCGGCCCGGTGTACCGCTACCGCCACTCTTTCCAGGTTCATGACGCACGAGCCCACTGCGCGAGCGACGATTCCGGTGGTCGCTTCCGTAAGCGCCGATGAGCTGCGCCAGCGAATCCGCAAGAAGAGCCGCCTGAAGGGCCGGCAGGCCGACGAAGCCTCCCGGCTCGAGGTACGGCGCGAGCTCGGCGAGCGGCCAGCGGACGGTTGGCGGCGCGATCGCCTGATCGAGCACCTCCACCTGCTCAATGACCGGTACGGCGGCCTGTATGAGCGCCACCTGGTAGCCCTCGCGGGCGAGACCAACGTGCCCATGGCCGAGGTCTACGAGGTCGCCAGCTTCTATCACCACTTCGAAGTCCTTCGCGACAGCGAGAGAGCGTCCGCACTCACGGTGCGGATCTGCGATGGACTGAGCTGCGAGATGGCGGGGGCGAAAGCATTGCTGCAAGACCTGCCGGCCTTGCTGGGAAGCGAGGTCCGCGTCGTCGCCGCGCCGTGTCTCGGGCGGTGCGAGCAGGCGCCGGTCGCCGTAGTGCACCAAGCCCCTGTGCCTTGCGCGAGCAAGGCGAACGTCGCGGCGGCGGTGCACGGCCTGCGGACCCGACATGGAACCCCACGCAGCGGTGCCACCTTCACCCCGGCATCATTCATCGAGCGAAGCGTGAGCATGCGGGAGGAAGGAGCTGCGCCCGCGTACGTGGACCACGCCACCTACCGCGCCGCCGGCGGCTACGCCCTGGCCGAAGCGGTGGTCTGCGGCACGCGCAGCGGCGAAGAGATCATCGCGACGCTCGAGAGCGCGGGCCTGCGCGGGCTGGGCGGCGCCGGCTTTCCCACCGGCCGCAAGTGGCGCATCGTCCGCGACCAGCCGGCGCCGCGCCTGATGGCCGTCAACATCGACGAAGGCGAGCC
>Ga0163144_10013493_pt1 | contig 17050 bp, 18 predicted proteins | sample OliLak19BULKMAT1_FD_123175 | JGI IMG/M metagenome (GOLD analysis project Ga0163144, IMG submission 123175) | Freshwater microbial mat bacterial communities from Lake Vanda, McMurdo Dry Valleys, Antarctica - Oligotrophic Lake LV.19.BULKMAT1 | ecosystem: Environmental > Aquatic > Freshwater >... | reverse complement strand
CTATCGGCTATGGTTAAAAGCTCGTCGTCAGATCCTGGGTTTGGCCAGTTTCTGCTGCACGGTAGCCAGCCTCAATGATCTCGATCACATGGCGGGCGTGTTCAGCAGTTACAGGCGTTGGTGTGCCATCGCGAACCCAATCGACAAGCTGCATAATATCTTCGAACACATGCTGTTCCATAATGCTGCGGTGTGATCCAACAACATGGGGCAGAATGATCTGATTACCTTCTGGATGGGCATTGGCCTCATCGCGGCCTGGGTAATCGAATGGCTTGCTATTCAGATCCAGCCCGATAATCGATCCTTTTGTGCCAAAGTAGCTGCCACTAAAGCCGTGCGATACTGAGCCGGCAGCCGTGCCATAGGCCAGTGCAAACAGGTTGTTGCCAAAGTCGATCAGAATCAGGGTGTTGTCGTCGGCATCGCTGGGAACCATAACGCCGCGGAACTCGCGTTCGGAGATTCGCACCCCAGAGAGTGCCGTGACTCGTTTGGCCGAGCCGAGCACGCTTGTCAGGCCATGCAGGGCATAGACGGTCATATCATAGAGTGGCCCGCCGCCTGGTTTGCGGAAATACCACGATGGATCGACCGTTGAGAGAATATCGTCGCCCTTACGGAATTCCTCATCCTGATGGTAGGTGCCGAAGGCTGCACCACAGACAGCCCAGCATAATGTTCCAATTGCACCCGTGTTGATCAATTCCCTGATCTGCTGATTATGTGGGCGCAGCACTTCGCCTGGGGAAGCAACGATCTTGAGATTGCGCGCCGCCGCACGCTCGATTAGGTCGGTCGCCTCAGCAGCAGTGGTCGTCATGGTCTTATTGAAATGGATATGTTTACCCGCTTCCAGTGCCAGGAGTCCCTGTTGATAGTGCAGGCCAATTGGCGAACAGATCGTCACAAGATCGACCTCGCCATTGCTGAGTAGATCGGTATATTCGAGGAAGTGGCGTTCGACTCCATACTTGGTTGCGGCGGCTTCGGCGCGGCCAGGCACGGGATCACAGATTGCGGCCAGGCGCACACGATCCTGTACATCGGGTTGGCTGAGGTGCGGCAGCACGCCACGCTGGGCGATTGCACCAGCACCAACAACCCCGACACGAACGACATCCGACATTGGCGTCTCCTTGTTTGTACTAATAGAGAGAATAAGTAAGCATCGACTCTTGTTCATCTGCTCCGTTGTGCATGAACAAGCGAACACTGCTTGATGTTCTTCTATAGTCTATTGATCAGGCCAGGCGATAACGAACGTATGATACCATGGAACGCAATCGCAGCCAGTTCTATGGTATAGTGGGATTATGGCAGGTGTTTGGTAGGCCTTTGAAATGGAGGGAATCGATGGATTCGATGCATGCAATCCGTATTCACAGCTATGGCGGCCCAGATGTTCTTTCCTATGAAGACGTGCCAATTCCGACACCAGGCCCAGGCGAGGCGCGCATCAAAATCGCGGCGTCGGGCGTCAACTTCATCGATATCTACCAGCGCAGTGGCCAGTACAAGGGCCAGCTCCCATTCATACCAGGCAATGAGGCTGCTGGTATTGTGGATTCGATTGGTGCAGATGTTCAGGAAGTACAGGTTGGTGATCGGGTTGCGTATGCACAGCAATTGGGCAGCTATGCAGAATACGCAATCGTGCCAGCCGGGAAGTTGGTGCCGGTACCAGCCGACATTGATCTGACCATTGCAGCAGCCGTTATGCTCCAGGGGCTCACCGCTCATTATTTGACGGCCAGCACCTATCCACTCAAACCAGGCGACACAGCCATTGTTCATGCAGCGGCAGGCGGCGTTGGATTACTATTGACCCAGCTTGCCAAATTGCGCGGTGCCACCGTGATTGGCACCGTTTCGACAGCAGAGAAAGCGCAGTTCGCAAGGGCGGCGGGTGCTGATGAAGTGACAAGCTACACCGAATTTGCCGAGGTTGCCCGGCGGATGACCAACGGCCGCGGCGTTGATGTCGTGTATGAATCGGTCGGCAAGGATACCTTTGACCAGAGCCTGGGAACACTACGGCCACGCGGCTATTTGATATTGTATGGCCAATCGAGTGGAGCCGTACCGCCACTTGATCCACAGATCCTGAATGCAAAAGGATCGCTGTTCCTTACACGCCCAACGCTTGGCCATTATGTGCAGGATCGGGCCGAGCTACTGGCTCGCGCTGGTGAACTATTTGATCTGATTGCAGCAGGCCGCCTGAATGTACGGATTGATCGATCCTACCCACTGGCCGAAGCATCTGCCGCACATACGGCATTGGCGAGCCGAGCAACCAGTGGCAAGGTATTGCTGACGACCTAGCAGCAGTATGCGCTTTTCCTCACAACCCAGGAAAAACCTATGGTATAATATACTTGGTTGGGCTGGTAGCTCAGTGGTAGAGCAACGGCCTTTTAAGCCGATGGTCGTGGGTTCGAGCCCCACCCGGCCCACCAGCACGCCCCTTCGTTAAAAGCCACGCCTGCGATTGCGCCGCTGCCACAAACAGCGGCGCTGCGATTCGCGTTGGCCGCAACGCAACCAGCCCACTCCGTTTGCCATATACCTGCGTCAGCAACTGGCTGATCATTTGTTGGCGCTCGGCTGGTGTTGCCTCGTTGAGCAGTGCGGGTATGTCCTGCAGATACAGGCAGGCGCGGAACGCTAGATCGGGGCTGTGCTCCACTTCGCATCTGGTGAAGCAAGGTCGGGTTGTGCGGTCAGTCCAGGCGGGAGCGACCATGCTGATGCAGGGTCAGTTCGGACAGTGGCAATCCCCGCGAGGGCGAAGGCGAGACTTAGGGCCAGAACAGCGATGAAGCGCCGACGCCGGGGTGCATGTCGTGTGGGCATGAAAATGGTGTCTCCTTTGATGATAAACGTTCAGTGACCGATCACAATGTACTCGCTCAGTATTACCAGATGACACGGGACACACGCACGCCCAGGTTTATCCATTCAAATCGGCAGGGCTTGGCGATCCGGCAACCGAATGGTTCAACGATCCTTTTCGGTGTGCCAGAGTTCACGCAGTTCGGCGCTGCTGATGAGCAGATCATTGAGATACCCCTGCGCCTCGATATGACCTGCTTTGAGGACGATGATCCAATTGGCGCGTTGCAATGCGGCACGGCGATGCGAAACGGCGATGACCGTGCTGTGGCCTGCTGTTGTCTCTAGTCGATCCCACAGTAGTCGCTCGGTTTCAACGTCGAGCGCGCTCGAGAGGTCGTCAAACACCAGCAACTCCGGCTGGCGAGCGAACATTCGCGCAGCGGCGGCACGCTGCATTTGCCCACCGCTCAGCCGTACCCCGCGCGGCCCGACCATAGTTTCCAATCCGTGATCCAACTTCGGCACATCACGGTCGAGTACCGCCTTGTAGAGCGCTGTCTGAAGCAGTTCGCCGTTTCTTTCGGAGGTGCCTTCGATATTCGTCGTCTCTGCACTCAGCCCCATCATCAGGTTGTCGCGCAGGGTTTCGCTGAACAGCCGTGGCACCTGCGGTGTATAGGCCACATGTGGCGGTGCCATAAATGCTGCCAGGTCATCGATAAGCCGGCCATTCCAGCGCACCTCACTGGCCTGCGGCGGCAACAACCCAAGCAGCGCCCGTAGCAGGGTGCTTTTACCGCTGCCGATCCGCCCGGTAATCACCACGAACTGTCCGCGCTTGATGCGTAGATCAATGGCCTCGATGCCGTGCTGGCTGCCAGGGTAGCGATAGGTCAGCCCCGTGACTGTGAGTGTTTGGAGCGGCACATGATTATGGGTGCTAGGGGTGGAGATCGTCGGCAGCGCACCGCGCATTCGCACATCGTTATCATGCTGTATGAGCACTCTGGAAGGCGCACCCTGCAACAGTTCGATTGCGCGCCGCAGCGAAACACCAACCTGCTGGTAGCGCTTCATGTAGCCGCCAACCGCGCCCATCACGAACGCCAGCCAGCCGAGGTACGCGGCGAACAGCGCAAAATCGCCAACCGTGAACTGGCCGGATTGCAACGATTGGGCTGCCAGGATGAGCAACACGCCAGTGGCGATGTTGGCCGCGCCGAACGAAAACGCATTGATCAGATTGCTCAACAGTTGGTCGCGCAGCGCCGCCGCCCGCCTGGTTTCGTTGATGCGTTGCAGATGCGCCACCACATGCCGTTCTACCCCAGCGACCTTGATCGCCTGCACCGCGCCGAATAGCTCGCCGAGCAACCCGGTGACCTGCCCGATCGACTCCTGGTTTGCCTTGCGGTAGTGCCGGATGCGGTTGTTCAACAGATTGACAAAGGCCAAGATGCCGACCAAGGGTAGAAAGCCAAACAGTGTGATACGCAGATCGATCCGCGCCAGCGTGACAAACGCGATTCCACACGCCAACGCCTGCCCGATCGGATCGGCCGTCCAGGTCATAAATATACTGATATGCGCCATGTCATCGCGTAAGCGGCTGACCGTCTCGCCCGGCGATGAATCTGGCGGTAGAGCGTTTGCACCTGGCCGCCCGAGAATAGAGCGCAGCAGGTTATGCCGCATCAGCGTGTCGGCTATCAACATGGCCGCTTTTTCGCCAAACGGGTAGGCGAGCGCCGTAAACGAATGGGCAACAGCCACACCGATCAACACCCCCGCGAGTGCCCAGATCGTCGCACGAGCGTCATTGGCAAGCAGCGTGCGATTCGAAAGCTGATCGAAGATCTGACGGATGAAGATTCCCGTTATCAGCGGCCACACATAAAAGCTGATAATACCTAGCGCGCTGAGCAGGTAGAGTCCTGGGCGAAACACGATCAAACGCACGACATACCATAAGGAGGATCGGATCGTGGCTGGCTGAGTTGGTGAGTGCATACAGGTTTATCGATCCTTCCTACACAAATGAATCACAATTGCATATGCATTAGGCCAGTGCATCTTCCATTCCAACCTGCAGGAGCTGCACAAAACGTGAGCCGGGGTCACGCACGAGTTCGGCGCGCAGCCCATGCTCGCGTACGCGCCCATCCTCCAAGATCATGATCTGATCGACGTGCTCAAGCGTACGCAGACGGTGGGCAATGATGATTGCGGTGCGCCCGTGGAGCAGCCGTGCGAGCGCCTGTTCGAGTTGGCGCTCGGTGGCTGGATCCAGTCGTGATGAGGCCTCATCAAGGATGATCAACCCTGGATCGCGTAGAAATGCACGTGCAAAGGCTAGCAACTGTGCCTGGCCAGCCGATAGCCCGCTACCGCCCGAGGCCAGCAGTGTGTCGAGGCCATTTGGCAGCGTGTGCAGCCAATCGCCCATACCCAACGTGTCGAGCGCCGCCATGAGCTGTGCATCGGGAATGGCCTGATCAAAAAAGGTCAGGTTATCGCGCACCGTCGCGCTGAACAACTGAATATCCTGGGTGACGATTGCAACCCGCGCCCGCAGATCACCGTTCGGCACGCAGCACAGATCAACGCCACCCAGCCGTAGCGTGCCAACCGTGGGATCGTACAAGCGTAGCAGCAATCGCGTCAGGGTGGTTTTGCCGCTGCCCGTGTGCCCAAGCAGCCCGAGTGTTGTCCCCGCCGGAAGGAGCATCGACACCTCGCGCAGCACGAGGTCATCGTCGGGATAGCCGAAGCTCACCGCATCCAGCTTAACCGACAACGGCCCATCAGGGAGCAGCGTGTTCTGTTCTGCGTCAACGACGGACGGTTCGGTGGCGAACAATTCCTGCACCCGTGCAATGCTGGCAATCGCCTGCTGCAAGTCGTCGAGCTGGCGCATCAATTCTTCAATCGGGTGGTTGAGCAGGCTGGTATACGCGAAGATCAGATACACCTGGCCGATTGTCAGCACGCCGTCGAGCGCGAGCAATGCACCAAGAGTCAGCGAGAGAATCGCACCGATTGTGATGGCCGTATTCAATGAGCGCCAGCTGATCATGCCAAGCAGTGCCCGCATCAGACTGGTATGGAACAGCACCCGTGAACGCTCGATATGGCGACGCAGCACATAGGCCACCGCTCCATTGGCGCGAATGTCTTCGGTACCCGACAACCGTTCTTCGAGCAGGCCGAATAGTTCGGCGCTCGCCTGGCGCTCCTTGATGCTGTAGATTGCCAATCGTCCGGTGAGTGCCCGAGCGACAACTACTGCGACAACCACGCTTATAGCGCTTGGTAGCCCAACACGCCAATCGATCAGGAACAGCAGCACAATCACGCCAAGCAGCAGCAGGCCGTTGAGGAGAACTTGAACAACAAACTGCGACATGAAGTTTTCCAGCTTGGTCACATCGCCATCAACGCGCTCGATCAACTCGCCGGGGGTGTGTGCATTATGAAACCCCATGTCGAGGTATAAGCAATGCTGTGTGAGATCGGCACGAATACGATTTGTTGCGATCAGGCCGATGTTTTGCGCCACGAATTGCCAGCCCACCAGCGCCAAATTTTGGCCGAGCGCCACAGCGAGGTAGGCTACGCCGATCCACAATAGGGTGTCCAGCTTTTCGCCACCAATAGCACTATCAATAAACGTTTGTACCACGCGCGGTAAGCCAAGCTGCAGCACAAGATCGATGAGCATCCATGTTGCCAGGATGATCATGCGTATGCGTTGCGGCGCGAGGTAGGTTCCCAGAATGCGGCGGTATCCCGCAGACGAAGCCTGCATGGTGTTTCTTTCAGCGCGAGCATATGCACTAACCGATTGTGAACAAACCGTTGGAGCGTAGCATACGTCTGGAGTTGGATCAATCGGTCGTTATGAGTACAGCAGCGTAAAGATCGGCCTTGGGCTGAGGACAGCACAGCATGCGACTGCTATACTTTGCATAGACCCTTCGGTGTCTTCCACAAATGAGGGGGCAATGATGGAACCACCAATCAGCCAACTGATGATGCAGTCCAACATCGGACGCCACTTGTCGAGCAAAAGTGCGCTGATGGTCGCCCAATATTATCGAGTGGTGGTTGCCTCACTCATCGTGGTGCTGCTATTGACTCTGGTGCCGTGGGTGGGGGACTCGGCAATTATTATCTATGTTGCGCTGTTCGGTTATGCACTCTATCTCCTGATCCGCTATACCCTTATCCAGCGCACAGAACATCGCTTCTACACTGGGCGTATGCAGTTCTGGCGCGCTCAGATCGCACTTATTGGCGTTACGATGCTCATGTTCTTCCTTGGGCGTGAGCCAACCATTCGAATTCTTTGGGTGCTCTACCTTCCGGCGCTGCTCATGATCAGCCGCTATACGGATCGTCAGGCTGCCTATGCACTCACAATAGTTGAGGTTTCCATCCTACTGTGTGGGGTTGTGCTGATCACAGATCCACAGATTACCAATCTGCCTACATTGTTCTCTATCGCTGTGTCGCCACTTGCGGGTCTCTTGCTATCTAGCTTTCTTGTACACTACATGACACGTGTCGATGTCACCAATCGCCATGGTGCTCGTGAGCGCGATGAGCTTGTCACCAAACTTCTGCGTCAGGTGCTCGTCGGAACCGATGGTTTGCAACTATGGTGGACTATTCAGGCGGCATGTGGCCAGGCGATCAGCGCTACACGCACCGCACTGTACCTTTTCGATGAGACAAGCGCCACGGTTCGGCAGTTATATAGGATCGAAGAACGTGCATTTCTTGGCATGACCAAGGATCTCGCACAATGCCATCATGTAGAGCACGCCATTGTCGAACGAAAGCCACAAGAACTGATCGATAAGCAGTCAACGTGTGTATTTCTGCCGATCTATAGTCAACTTGAGGATGCCAGGGCCGTGTTGGCGGTTCTTGAGATCGAGTATCAGCCATACAGTACGGGGGAACGGACAGTTACCACACACTTTCTCACGGCGCTGCTGCAGCAGATTTGGCCGCTCTGCGCGTATGCGAGCTTTCGCCACGAGATTCCTGCGCTCACCACCATTGTTGATGGATCGATCCATCGACTCCAGGTCACTGAAGTGCTGGATTCAGTCCTAGAAATGCTGTGCGCCAAAATTGGCTTTACCTTCGCCACCATTTCACTGGTCGATGAGGATCAACAGGAGATTCGCACCATACGTGGACGTAATGTGCCACCTGGCTGGGTTCAGGATTCACACCACCCACTCGATAGTCACGATATTCAGGCTGATGTGTTGCGAACTGGGAAGACGGAGATTATTGCCGATTGGGATGAACGCTTCGATCATGGCATCTGGAATCGGTATAATCATGCGGATCTTATTCGCGCCTGGGTTCCGTTGGGACGGCTAGGGACGATTGAGGCTGGCTTTTATAAGCACGAGCGCCGCACAATCGCTCCACTCCTTGTCGAACTTGTCGAGCGTTATGCCCATGATGTGACGACCGCCATCGAGAATGCGATCGTCTATGAACGTGAGCTGCGCCTTGCTCAGGCACTTACCAGTTTGCATAATCTTAGTAATGATCTCTCGATGCTGCCGCGTAATGGCGATGAACGCCAGCTATTACACAAAATCGCAAGTTCTGCATGCGAACTGCTGCGTGCTGATCTGATCCTGTTGCATCCGATGAATCGGCAGGAAATAGAGTTCGACCAGCCTATTATTGTCGGCAATCTCTATGGCGATAATAGCGGCCTCAAGCTTCCGCAGGAGGGCGATAACATCATCCAGGTTATTGGGCAGAATCGTGAGCCATACTATCAATCTGACGCCTTTTCTGATCCGTTATTGACAGGACAGCCAACTGGAGAGTTGGCCGAACCCACAAAGCTCCGAACGTTCATTGCTCGCCAGGAAATCCGTTCATTTGCAGGTTTGCCATTGCTTGCACAAGGGCGCTTGCTTGGTGTACTCTCGGTCAATTATCGGTCTCGACATCAGTTTCTTGCCTATGATCAGCAGGTGCTCTCGCTCTTTGGCCAGATGGCGGCCAGTGTGATTGCAAGTGGCCAGCTTCATGTTGAACAAGAGCGTCGGCGGATTGAGCTTGATCTGCATGATGGCGTGAAATCCAGCATGCGCGGACTGATTGAGTTAAGCCGCACTGCCAGTGCCGTGATGGATCGTGATCCACAGAAGGCACGCCGCCTTCTGCATGAGGTGCGACGCGCAGCCTGGGGGATTCTGTCTGATATCAATATCGTTGTTCATGATCTATCCCCAGGGGGATCACGCCGCCGGGCGCTACAGGAATTTATCAGCAGAGATCTCCAACAACTGGCCACCGATCCGAACCTGCGCATTGATCTACAAATCGATTCGGATTTACCGAGCTTGCCGCATCGCATGGCCCGTGTCCTGCTGTTTATTGCCCGTGAGGCCGTTGCGAATGTTCACGAACACGCCCACGCAGGCTGTGTCACTGTCCACCTGTATGCAGAGCCGCATACCATTAACCTACGTGTGATAGATAATGGGATCGGGTTTCCTGTCAATGGTGCCGATAGTCTACAGCACCGTGGCCTTGCAAGTATGAAAGAACGTGCGCGCCAGGCTGGCGGTCTGTTGCAGATTGAATCCGGATCGAAAGGGACAATAGTTGCTGCCTGGTTGCCCCGAGAGGAGAGTGATGATGCGAACCCTTGAGAAGGAGCCGATGATGTTGGGAGTGATTCTTGTTGAAGATGAGCCAGTCTTTATGCTTGGGCTTGAGGCTGCGCTCGAGATCGCCGATCCGCCGATCTGTATTCTGGCGAAGGAAACGGCAGCCGATGAGGCTGTTGCGGCTGTTGTCAATCTGCTTCCGGACGTAACACTGATCGATCTTCGCATTCCGCCACGAATGGGCTCCTCCAGGCCATCCGAAGCGAATGGTATCGCGGCGATTCGCCAGATTGCCCAGATGGCACCAAGCGTGCGGATCTTGGTGTTAAGCTATCTGGATGAATCTGAGGTGTTATTCGAGGCACTGAGTGCTGGTGCCCATGGCTATATTTCAAAAGGTGATCGATATACGGGTAACGAGCTTGCACGTGCGATCCACCGCCTTGTACAGGGTGAGACAATCTATGGGCCGTCGATTGCAGAGCGCATCCGCAACCATTGGCGGCAACCATCTGATAGTGATTTGTTCGAGCGGCTAACCCCGCGCGAGCATGAGGTTCTGGATCTGCTCGTCCAGCGTAAGACGAACGCTGAGATCGCCGAGAAGTTGATCATCAGCCTAAAAACCGTCAAAACGCATGTTTCGAATATTCTTGCCAAGCTTCAGATCGAACGGCGCCAGGAGGCTGCTTGGCTTGAGCGCGAGCGGCGGCGCGATGAACGTTAACGATTGGCTCCCTGCGTATCTCTTCAGTGATCAGTTCTTCAATAATCACAGGTGCTAGATTCAGCCCAACACTCGGTCCAGGACGGATACACCTTCTGCATTGCATATGTCATGCTCCATATAACGGCAATGATGCTGAACCATCGCCGAAGGAGGAGCAGTATATGCAACAAACAGCCACAACGGGTACGCTGATCGCTCAGCGTCATTGGATCGCCCTCATCCCTCGGTTTGCCATCGCAGTGCTGGTTATGGTGGCTACGATCATCCTTCTACCGCTGCCTTCCTTTCTGGTGGCCGCTGCCTTCCTGTCTGTGTTCATACTGATCTGGCAGTACTGGAGTTGGCAGCTCTTTCGTATCCAGATCACGTCTGCTGCACTGCATGTGCAGACTCTCTCCTGGCGCTGGCGCGAGACGATAACAATACCACTATCGCATGTTCATCAGCTCCGTATCTCATACGCGCCATTTAGCGAACACATGATCCAGATCCATGCCGATCATCGTCATGGCTCGATCACGTTTCGCCTCCTGGTGATCGTCACGCCCCAGCGTAGCCCATAACGATCACTGGCTCTTGATGTGACACCAACCATTCCTACCAAGCGATCTGCACGGCACAGGAGGCTATCATGGAGCAGCAATCACAATCCTATACGCTCCGTACTCGCCGCTTCGATCCCCTACCCGTTGGTACAGTACTCGCTCGGCGCTATATCATCGTTGCCCTGCTTGCGCGCACACAGATGACGAGTGTCTATCTCGCACGCACACATCGACTCGGATGCCTGGTTGTGATCAAGCGCCTTTCATTGGCCAACGAGCCTGCTGGCCTGGATCGTGCCAGGGCGATCGGGTATCTATTGCGTGAGTCGCAATTGTTAGCTGGCATCCGGCATCGAGCAGTTCCACGCTGGCGCGACTGTTTTCAGATATGTGAAGACTATTATCTGGTGATGGATCATATGGCGGGCAAGCCGCTGAGCGTACTGATTGAACACTGGCCGGTGAGCAGGGAGAAAGCACTTACAATCATGCTGCGGCTCTGTCGAGTTGTTGCCTATCTGCACGAGCGCGATGTGCCGATCATCCATGCCGATCTCAAGCCAAGCAACCTCATTTTTACCGAATCAGGCGATATCATCCTGCTCGATTTTGGGCTAGCGCGACCACTCTTTCCAAGGCGCAGGACACAGTATCCAATTGGTACAATCCCATATGCACCTCCCGAGCAGCACGCTGGTGCATCGCTTGATCAACGCAGCGATATTTATGCACTCGGCATGATCTTTGATGATCTGATCAGCGTGTCGCATGCTGATCAAACTATCAGCCGGATTATTCAGCATGCAACCGAGATTTCGCCAAGTCAGCGATATCAGACTGTCAGAGCAATGATGGCCGATCTTCAACATGCGCAGATGCGAACGAGCAGTGCGCGCATACTCTACTATCAGGCGTTTTTATGGCTGTGGGCAGTGCTGTGTTTCGTTGTGTTACTCGGCATTCTGACGCTCCGTGTCCCAACTTCTCCGCCTGTACCGCAGGCCACTTCGACGCCTGCACTGCAATTGCTGCCGAGTCAGGCTCCTCGCTCTGAGTCAAGAAGCCGCGTTAAGGAGTAGGCTAGTCGTTGAACACGAGAGCTAGCGGCGCTCAGATCGTTTCAGATCAGGTGGCACGTGGCACAGGAAGATGTGGGATAATAGCGGCATGAGTAGCAGGTTGCGCTGATGTCGAAAGGAAGTTATGCGAGCATTAGTCTATGAGGGTGCGTGGCAGATGCCGCTGCGTGAGATCGAGAACCCAACACCCGAACCACATGAGGTCGTCGTTGCGGTCAAGGCGGTTGGCATCTGCGGCTCGGATGTCCACGGCTATACCGGTTCGACCGGGCGGCGTTACCCTGGGATTGCCATGGGCCACGAGTTCAGCGGCACGATCAGCGCGATCGGCCCGAACGTCAGCGCGTATCAGATCGGCGACGATGTGATTGTCGATCCGATGCTCACCTGTGGGGTATGTGTGATGTGCCAGGCTGGGCGCACCAATGTTTGTTTGCAGCGCACAATGATCGGGATGCACCAGCACGGGGCTTATGCAGAGGCGGTGCGCGTACCGCAGCGCCAACTTCACCGCAAACCGGCTGGCCTGAGCTGGGAGCGCGCCGCACTGATCGAGCCGCTCTCGGTCGCGCTGCACGCCATCAACCAGACGCCGTTTCTGGTTGGTGAGAGCGTTGCGATCATTGGTACTGGCCCGATTGGCCTGCTGGCACTCATGGTTGCACGGCTCAAAGGTGCTGGCACGATTATCGTGACCGACCGTAGCGCCCACCGGCTCGAGCTGGCTCACAAACTCGGTGCCGATCTGGTTGTTGATGTGGGCGTACACGATCCGATCACCGCTGTGCAGGCCGCGACGGGCGGGCGTGGCGCGGATGCGGCAATCGAGGCGGTTGGCATCGCGCCGACGGTACAGCAGGCGTTGGCTGTCACTCGTATTGGCGGCAATATCACCTGGATCGGCAACTCGGCACCCGAAGTCTCACTCAATATGCAACATGTCGTGACCCGTGAGATCGCGATTCGTGGCGTCTATGCCTTCACCAGCGCGGAATTCGAGCAGTCGATCTCGCTGCTGGTGTCGGGCAGACTCAATGTTGATCTACTGATCGAGCGCATCGCGCCGCTTGCCGATGGGCCACAACTCATCCACGATCTGGCGAAAGGCACGCTGGATGCTGTGAAAGTGGTGCTTAATCCATAGCTGTGAAGGCAGTTGGGTGCATAGCTGGCCGATATCCGTGTGCGAGTGCTCGTACAGTCGAGCGCGGTGTTAGCACCTGTACGGGTGTCATTGGCCGCCTGATCGGTTCGCCATAGCCTTCAATACTCCACGGAAAGAGCCAGCCGCCATGAACCAGATAGGTGGTGTCGTTGTTTGGCAACACCACACAGGTACCATCCGGGAGTTCTGCCAGCCGAGCAGAATAGGTCAGCTTGATCATATCGCGCTGGTAGCGGTGGCGGCTAATGCGCTGGTCGTGCAGTGTTGAATCGATGGTATCGACCAGCGGTGTACTGCTTCCTGCCAGATCTGGGTTAGCAGCGGCCCAGTGCGAACGAAACACAGTGAAACGTTTGCGCTGACACTCGGCACACGGGCGATGTCCTGCTGCCAATGCTGTGGCTTCGTCAAGAAAAAAGAGTGATGTATACTGGCCTGGTGGCATTGGCGTACGTGTGCGCCCCTTGAAGTCGAGCACGCAGATGATCCAGCGTCGGCTCTGGTACTGACGTAGCAGGTGATTGCCTGTGCCGTGAAGACAGCCGCGATTGCCCATCAGTGTGCCGCGGGCTTCTGTCGCGATGATCTGCCCGAAGGGAGTGACGCGATTTTGGAATGGCATATGCTATATTCCTTTCTTGATAGCACAACAGCGTACCCCGATCATGCATGATTCATGTAGTAAGGAGTTCTGGTACGCATGAAAACCGTATTGAGTAGATTCAGTGCCCTGGTGCTGCAAGCATGGCAAGAATTTCAACAGGATGAGGCCGATCAGCTTGGCGCAGCGCTCGCGTATTATGCAATGTTTTCGATCTTTCCACTGCTGCTACTATTGTTAGCTGGCTTTGGTATGATCCTTGGCTCACAGGTTGCTGTGCAAACAGCGCTTCTTGATATCACTGCTCGGACGTTCTCGCCGCAACTGCGCGATACAGTTGAGCAGATTTTGAGTGTTATTACCAAGCAATCGGGCGCGGCCACACTTATTGGTACGGTGACATTGATCCTTGGCGCTTCTGGTGTCTTTCAACAGTTAGAGAAGAGCTTCGACAAGATTTGGAATGTTGCTAAACCACAGGAAAAGGGCACATGGGTGCAGATGCTTATGCGTGTGATACGGGAGCGTTTCTTTGCATTTGTGATGGTGCTCGTTGTTGGTTTGCTCAGGTCTATTGTAAACAGCGTAGCGGCCCGATCAAGGATACACCTTCCCACCAGTTTCCTACACCGGCAGCCACGAGCGATCAGCAACTAAAGGTTGAAAGCTGAGAGCTGAATACCTTGGCCATTGCGTTCAACACTCCCGGAACGCGCCCCTGCATAATCGTATTACCGGCAACAGAGCTATGGCACGCATCTTGCTTCCTTTTACACTGTCGTCGTTTATACAAACACGGCATTGCGAAAAGATTGGACATATATGATGTCCAAAATATGCAAACGAGGAGGTTTCTTATGAAGGCATCGAATCTACAGGAATTATATATCAGCGAGCTGCGCGATCTCTATAGCGCCGAAACACAGCTGACCGAGGCGCTGCCGAAGATGGCCAAGGCTGCTTCACACAGCCACCTTAAAGATGCGTTTACCTCGCATCTGAAAGAGACCCGCGGCCAGATCGAACGCCTCGAAATGATTTTCACCAAGCTTGGCGTGAGCCCCAAGGGCAAAACCTGCAAAGCGATGCAAGGGCTGATCACCGAGGGTGAAGAGATGATTAAGGAGACCGAAGAGGCCACCCGTGATGCAGGGTTGATTTCCGCAGCGCAACGGGTGGAGCACTATGAGATGGCTGGTTATGGCACCGTTCGCACCTATGCAAACCAGCTTGGCGATAGGGATGCCGAAAAGCTGCTGCAGATGACGCTGGATGAGGAAGGGAAAGCAGATAAGAAGCTCACCGCCTTGGCCGAGAGCGTCTGTAATCTCGAAGCCGCGCACGCCCACTGATCCACAAAACTGAATATGGCTGTAGTTAACTGAATGCATGCGTGGTGGGTGTACAAGATGTACACCCACCATGTTGTGTTATAGCAACCCTTTGTGGTTTGTACACGCAAAGCGGGGGTGCAGCCCCCGAGAAAATTCCTCCTCTTTTACAAATCCGATAGGATTGCTATATATGCATCGGCTCTATACAAGCGTTGAATATTGCATTGGGTTACGTTCTGATAAGCTTGGCATAGATCGTGCTAGGTCTTATGACAAGAATACGAATTGATAGGATTGGTGCTCGATATTATGATTGCATATGCACAAAACCCAATAAAGTTAAATAAACAAAAGCGTAATGAACAATCGTTCCATGTTCATATTCAGCCACAGTGCGATATTATTATTGCCGATGATGAAAAGTATATTGCACAATTTGTGGCAGATGTGTTTGAAGATGAGGGCTATTCCGTTTCTGTCTACCACGATGGAGCCAGCGCACTCCTAGCGATTATGCATGGCAGGCCACGGTTAGTCGTAATCGATATGATGATGCCGGTGATGACTGGCGATGAAGTCGTACGTATCGTTCGCAATCGCGGTATTACGAACATACCAATTATTCTTATGAGTGCTGGCGTAAATCTTGATCAATATTTAGCACAGGGTGCTACTGCTGTTCTGGAAAAGCCGTTTGATATTGATCGGATTGTGGGCCTCGCAAAACACTACCTCGCGGACCCAATGGAATCCTGAACACGCCTTTCATCTGAAACACGGCTTCTATTAAACCAGCCCATGCAGCAATTGCTGTATGGGACGTTTCATTTTTGCCCCAAGAACTATAGCTGAGAGCAGAATCATTGAACATATGGAATGCGGCAGCCATGCTGCCGCAGCGCAAGCATGGCTTGCGCACTCCAAAGGGCTGCTTCAGGAGTCAGTATTCAGAAGCCAGAATGGGTACCGGCAGCGCAAGCATGGCTTGCGCACTCCAAAGGGCTGCTCAACCTTTCTGCACTTCGCTATAGAGCAAACATATGTGAGACATAAAAAACACGGGCGCGATATATCGCGCCCGTTCGTTGCCTTTAAGCAATCAGCCAGGATTGCTCTACTTGCTAGTGAGAGGTATCAGGACTTTATCAATCACATGAATGACCCCATTGGTCGTTGTGATTTCGGTTGAAACCAGGCGTGCCGAGCCATTCAGCATGATTTCATTGCCGCTGGTTGTCACCTGGATAGGTTTACCATCAAGGGTTGGCAGCGATGTGCGCGTGGCAAGATCCGCAGATCGGATGTCCCCTGAAACCACATGATAGCTGAGCAACTGGCCGAGTTGTGTTGGATCTGCTAATAGTTTATCCAATTCACCAGTTGGCAGTGTGGCAAAGGCATCATTGGTCGGTGCAAATATTGTATATGGTCCACTTCCCTTCAATGTATCGCTGAGTTGAGCCAGATCCACGGCTTTTACTAGCGTGCTAAACCGGGCATCCTTGGCCAGAACATCATCAATATTCCCCTGCATGTTGTCGGCCATTGTTGTGGGAGTCAGCATTGTGTCCGTTCCAGGTGCGCTCGTTGCCACTGGAGCTGTGGCGGTTGTGTCTATGGTGCTTGTTGTTGGAGCAACAGTGGTGGCCTCTGGCATTGCTGTTGCGCTGCCGCTAGCATCGGTTGGTGCCACTGGGGCACTGCCGGTGGTTGTTGTCGAATCAACGCCCTGTGGATTCGTGTTACTATTTGGCGCTGCTGCTCCACATGCACTCAGTATCAGCGCAAGCATAATGAGCATTAGCGAAATACGACGGTTCATAAATATTCCCTCTCCTATTGCACACATAATCTATGATGTGCGCTCATCATAGATATCATTCGTTTCCGATGATGGGCGAATTCAATAATAGCTATGCTTCGATGTCTTGTAATTATAAGTGGCTATTACTGATGTCTACCACTTCAAAATCCAGAACCTCTTTACCCAAGAGCTATGGGTTATTGGATATATTCTGCCGATTACTTATCAACAGAACCGCACCAATAAGCAGAGCAATCCCAGCAATTGCAACAAATAGCCAGATACTATTCCCATT
>Ga0163144_10013492_pt1 | contig 17052 bp, 11 predicted proteins | sample OliLak19BULKMAT1_FD_123175 | JGI IMG/M metagenome (GOLD analysis project Ga0163144, IMG submission 123175) | Freshwater microbial mat bacterial communities from Lake Vanda, McMurdo Dry Valleys, Antarctica - Oligotrophic Lake LV.19.BULKMAT1 | ecosystem: Environmental > Aquatic > Freshwater >... | reverse complement strand
GGCTACCCCGACCGCGCGCAGGAGCGCCTGATCCTCGATCGCATGGCCACCAGCCGTCCCGACCTCCGCGTCGAGCCCGTGATGGGCGTCGAGGAGATCCGTCGTATCCGCGCCCTGGTCGACCGCGTCCGCGTCGACGACCGGATCAAGGACTACGTCGTCTCGCTGGTCCACGCCACGCGCCAGCCCGCGTCGGTGCCGGGCCTTGGCGCCGAGATGGCCCGCCTCATCGAGTTTGGCGCATCGCCCCGTGCCGGCATCAGCCTCATCCTGGCCGCCCGCGCCCACGCCTTCCTGCAAGCGCGACCTTACGTCTTGCCCGCCGACATCAAGGCGATCGCGATGGACGTGCTCCGCCACCGGGTGCTCGCCTCCTACGAGGCCCAGGCCGAGGACCTGACCTCCGAGGACCTCGTCGCCCGCGTGCTGGAGAACGTCCCGGTGCCGTGACGAACGCCTGACAGCGCGGGTGGCCCGCTTGTGGCCCTGCACAAGCCCGTGAACCACCCGTGGCCCGCCTCCGCAATCCGAATCTGCCAGCCATGCTCACCCAAGACCTCATGCGAGAAGTCCGCCGCCTCCAGATCCGCACCCGCCGGCGGGTCAACGACCTGTTCGCGGGCGAGTACCACTCCGCCTTCAAGGGGCGCGGCATCGAGTTCGCCGAGGTCCGCGAGTACGAACCCGGCGACGACGCCCGCACCATCGACTGGAACGTCACCGCCCGCGCCGGCAAGCCCTTCATCAAGCGCTTCGTCGAGGAACGCCAGCTCACCGTCATCCTCGCCATCGACGCCAGCGCGTCCGGGCTCTTCGCCAGCACGGGACGCCTCAAGTCCACTCTCGCCTCCGAACTCGGCGCGGTCCTGGCCCTGGCCGCCGCCCGCAACAACGACCGCGCCGGCCTCCTCTTCTTCACCGATCGCGTCGAGCGCCACGTTCCGCCGCAGAAGGGACGTACCCAGGTGCTCCGCGTTCTGCGCGACCTGATCGGCTTCGAGCCGATCAGCCGCGCGACCGACCTCCGCGTGCCGCTCGAGCACGTCACAAAGGTCCACAAGCGCCGCTCGATCGTCTTTCTCATCAGCGACTTCGCGCAGCCCGCCGAGGGCTCCGGCGGCTTCGCCCCCACGCTGCGACGCGCCGCCCAGCGCCACGAACTCATCGCCGTCCGCGTCACCGACCCTCGCGAGCACGACCTGCCCCGCGCCGGACTCGTCGATGTCTTGGACCCCGAAACCGGTCGCCGCGAGTTGATCGACACCTCCTCCTCCCGCGTCCGCGCCGCCTACCACGCCCGCGCCGCCGCCCACCGGGCCGCCGTCGCCGCCGCCTGCCGCTCGGCCTCCTGCGACCTGGTCGACGTCTCCACCGCCCGCCCGTTCGTCCACGACCTGGCCGTCTACTTTGAACGCAGGGAGCGCAGGCGATGACTCGGCGGCCGCGTGTACTGAACTTCGGACCACCCTCGCGCGGCGTACTTCACACCGCCGCCCGTTGTCTCTTCCTCCGCTGCGTCCTCGCCTGCTTCATCATCCTCACCGTCATCCCGGGCACGGGCCTCGTGCGAGCGGGCGCCGCCAGGGCGCGGCCCGCCGCCGCCGATCAACCCGCCCCACCGCCATCCCGCGCCGCAATCGCCGCTCTCTCCGCCAACGTCGATCGCACCGACCTCACCGTCGTCGACACCCTCACACTCACCCTCCAACTCCGCCTCCCCGCCCGCGACGCCGCCACCAACCAACCCTTCGCGGCCAACCCGATCCTCTCCCCCAACCCCACCGCCGGCCAGTCGCTTGGCGACCTCCTCGTCTCCGCCGTACGCCGCGACCCGCCGCAACTCGACACCGACCACCTCCTTCACCGCTGGATCGTCACGCTCGAACCACAACTCCCAGGCCGGGTCCAGATCCCCGCGATTGGCGTCACGCTCGCCCCGGCGCAAACCGCTGCCTCTGCGTCGCCCGCTTCCACGCTGCTCGCATTGCCGCTCACCTTCACCGCATCCGACCCCATCGACCTCACCATCACCTCCGTCCTCGACGCCGCTCCGAACTTCATCCCCGGTCAGGTCCGTCCCCCGCTCGACCCCGCCCCCCGTCCCGCAACGCCCCCCACACCCCCTTGGCTGCTCCCGTCGGCGATCTCATTTCTCGCGGGCGGTCTGGGCGTGCTCGGATTGCTCAGCCTGCATTCGACGCCCCGCCGCCGTATCCGTCGCGCCTTCGCACCGCTCCAAACCCTCGCTCGCGCCCTCGTCGGCTCGCGGCACTCCACCGACGATCCGGCCCACGCCCTCGCCGCCGCCGACCTCATCCGCGACGCCTCCACTCTCACGCTTGGCCCAACGGCCCGCGCCGCCACGCCCGACGAACTCGCCACCCTCCTCTCGCCATCCGGCGACTCCACTCCAACCACGCCCACCCCCGCCCAAATCACCGCAATCACCCCGCTGCTCACCTGGGCCGACGCCCGCCGTTACGGCGGACTCACCACCCCCCCGCCCCCGCTGCCAGACCTCCCCTCCCTGATCCGCAACCTCGAACAAGCCGCCTTGAACAACCTCAGCCAACCACCCGGAGCACGCCCCGCGTGATCGACCGCCTGGCCAATCCCGAGGCCCTCGCCCTGCTCGCCCTCCTCCCAGTGGCGATCTGGGCGTTGGTTCGTCGCCGTCGCCGCCGGGCCGCGCTCTCACTCCCCACCCCGCCCGGCCGCTCCCTCCCGCGCACCCTCCGCACCCGTCTCACCTGGCTGCTCCCCACGCTCCGCCTCGCCACACTCCTCACCCTCACCTTCGCCCTGGCCCGCCCCCAGAGCGTCTCGGGCCAAACGAAAACTCGCACAGAGGGCGTCGCCATCCAGATCGTGGTTGATCGCTCCGGCTCCATGGATGAGCCCATGGACGACCTCGGCCGCGAAGCACGCAAGATGGACGTCGTCACCCGCGTTCTGGAACGCTTCATCGTGGGCGGCGACGGCCTCGAACCACGCGACGGCGACATGCTGGGCCTCATCGCCTTCGCCCGCTACGCCGACACCATCTGCCCCCTCGTCCGAGGCCGCGACGCCGTCGCCGGCCTCGTCCGCACCCTCGACACCGTCAAGCAGCGCTCCGAAGACGGCACCGCCATCGGCGACGCCCTCGCCCTGGCCGCCGCCCGCCTCCGGCGCGCCGAGGAGGAACTCGCCGCACGCCGCGACGACTCGCTCACGATCAATGCCGCCCCCGCGAACGGCTCCGACTCCAACCCCGACTCCGGCTTCTTCATCAAGTCCAAGGTCATCCTCCTGGTCACCGACGGCGTCAACAACGCCGGCACCGAGGACCCGCTCCAGGTCGCCCGCCTCGCCGCCGAGTGGGGCATCAAGGTCTACGTCATCGGCGTCGGCGCGGGCCAGCGATTCGTCACCATGCAGACCTTCGCCGGCGAGCAGCGCGTGCCCGTCGGTCCCAGTCTCGACGAGAACTCCCTGCGCGACATCGCCCAGGCCACCGGGGGCCAGTACTTCCCCGCCTCCGACGCCCAGTCCCTGCGCGACATCTACGAGCAGATCGGCAAACTCGAACGCTCCGAGATCCACGTCCTGGAGTTTGACGACGTGCGGGAGCTCTTTACCCCCTTGGCGATCGCCGCCGCCGCGTGCCTGGCACTCGAACTCCTTCTGGCCGCCACATGGCTCAGGAGGGGGCCATGACACCTTGCCTTCTGGCCGTCATCACAGCGCCCACGGGATTCCAGTGGGCCGCACCGCACCGGCTCGCGTGGCTCTGGGTCCTCCCCTTCCTCGCCCTGCTCCTCTGGCTCGCCGCCCGCGCCCGGCGCGGTTCGCTGGCCCGCCTCGCCGACCCCAAACTCCACGCCCGCATCGGCGTCGCCACGCGTGGCCTGCGCCGCCGCCTTGCCGCTCCCCTCTGCCTGCTCGCCTTGGCCCTCACCGCCGCCGCGCTAGCCCGACCGCAGTTCAACCCACAACCGCGCGGCGTCACCCGCCAGGGCCGCGACGTCGTCTTCCTCATCGACGTCTCCCGCTCCATGCTCGCCCGCGACCTGGCCCCCAGCCGCCTCGAACGCGCCAAACTCTGGACCCGCGACCTCGTCGGCTCCATCGAGGGCGACCGCGTTGCGCTCGTCGCCTTCGCCGGCGCCGCCGTAATCAAGTGCCCCCTCACCCTCGACTACGGCTTCTTTGCTCTCAGCCTCGACGAACTCACCCCGGACTCCGTCCCTCGCGGCGGCACCAACATCGGCGATGCCATCCGTAAGGTCATGTCCGACGTGCTGGCCGCGGACCCCGACGCGCCCACCAACCACCGCGACATCATCCTCATCACCGACGGCGAGGACCAGGAGAGCCTGCCCATCGACGCCGCCGACGACGCGGGCCGCGCCGGCGTCCGCATCATCGCCCTGGGCCTTGGCAGCGACCAGGCCGGCGCCACCATCCCCATCGAAGACTCAGGGCGCGAGCGCACCGTCACCCACGCGGGCCAGCCCGTCCAGAGCCGACAGGACTCCCGCACCCTCGCCCAGATCGCCGGCGCGTCCGCCGGCGGGGTCTACCTCAACGTCGGCACCGGCACCATCGATCTCGACCGCGTCTACGCCGACCTCGTGCGCTCAGCCGAGCAGGGCACCACATCAGAGTCAACCGCGATGAAATACAACGAAGGCTTCCAGTGGCTGCTGCTCCCCGCGCTGCTGCTGCTCTTCATGGAGACCCTGCCGCGTGAACGCTCCAGGTAACAACCCGATCAACGCCGGCGCAACGGTGCGCGCGGACCCCGTCGCCGCGGCTCTGAGCGGACACGCCTGCCTCCACACGGTCGCTTCTGCCAAGTGTGTCCGCCCAAACCCGCGACCACGCCACACGCCCTGCCTTCTCCTGCTTGCCTTCACCCCGGCCTTCGCCCTCGCCCCAACCTCCGACCCCCTCACCGAAGGCAACACCCGCTTCCGCGCCGGCGACCTCGCGGGCGCTCTCGAAGCCTACGGCCAACCTCCCGCCCCGCCCCAGGCCAACTCCCCGCCCGAGGACCCCCGCCTCCGCCTCGCCCGCGCCACCGCGCTGCTCGCCTCCGCTCGATCTCCCACCCTCGCCGCCTCGCAGTCACCCCCCGACGCCGAAGCCAACCTCGCCCTCGCCGAATCCACACTCCGCGCCCTCATCACCGACCTCCCCGCCGACCCCGCCCTCCTGGCCGCCGCCCACGCCAACCTCGGCTCATTCCTGCTCTCCAACGCCGAGCAAGCCGCCGCCACCGACCGCCCCCTCGCCCTCAACCTCTTCAACCAAGCCGCCGCCTGCTACCTCGCCGCCGCACGCCTCGACCGCGCCGACCTCGACGCGGCCCGCAACGTCGAGCACGCCCGACGCCGCGCCGCCCAACTCAAAGCCGACCTCGCGCAGAACCCTCCGACACCGCAGCAACGACAGTCCCAGCAGCAACGGGGCCAACAACCCGACGACCAGACCCAGCAGGACCAGTCGCCGCAGCACCAGCAATCAGGTGAGGACGAGCAGCTAAACCAGCAACAGGCCCAGCAACAGGCCCAGCAACAGGCAGACGAGGCCCAGCAGCAGCAACAGGACGCCCACGACCTCGCCGAAAAACTCGACGACCTCGCCCAGCAGCAGCAGTCCGAGGCCCAGCAGTCCGAGTCCAACCAGCAAGGCCAGTCCGCTCAACCCGACCAGCAAGCCCTCTCCGAGCAGGCACAACAGCAACTCGACGAACTCGAGCGCCAGGCCGCGGCCCAGAACGCCGAACATGATCCCGACGCCAACCCGAGCCACAACGACGACTCCGATCCCAACTCCAACAACCCGCCCTCACCCGCCGACTCCACGAACCACGCCCGCGAATCCCTCAAGCAAGCACGCCAGGCCCAACGCCGCGCCGAGCAAGCCTTGCAGGACGGCGACCCATCCCAGGCGGCCCAGGCCCAGCAAGACGCCGCTTCGCAACTCTCCCACGCCGCCCGCCACATGCAACAAGCCGCCGAGCAGTTGCAGCAGCGGGCCGATGAGGCCCGCGAGCAGGCGCGGCAAGCCGCCCGGGAAGGCCACCCTCTGGACGCCGAGCAACCCCAGCAAGATCAACAGCAGTCACAGGCTCAGCAGCAGCAGCAGCAAGCCCAGCAGGCCCAGGACCAGCTCACCCAGCAACCCCAGGAACGCGAGGGCGACCCCCTCGTCGAGAGGCTGCTCGACCGCGAACGCCGCCAGCGCGAGTCCCGCGCCGTCTCCCGCCCGGGCCGCCCCGTTCGCGTCGAAAGGGACTGGTGATGAACACGCCGCGATTCCACATCCTCGCCCTTCTCGCCATCCTTCTCTTGCCGCCCCACGCCCTCGCCCAGTCCATCAACGTCCACGCCGCACTCGCCTCCGACCGCGTCTTTGTCGGCGACGACATCGAGTACCAGATCATCATCGAGAACTCGCGCGACGTCGCCCACCCCCAGCTCACCGCGCCCCCGGGCCTCTCCATCGACTACTCCGGAGCCTCCGACCAACCCGCGCCCACCATGATCGTCAACGGCCGACGCATGGACACCGGCCCCGACCGCTACATCCTCATCTACCGCGTCAGCGCCTCCGCCCCCGGAACCTACACCATCCCCTCCCAGACCATCCGCGTCGCCGGCCAGGACCGCACCCTCGCCCCCGTCTCCCTCACCGTCACCCTGCCCCCCGAAGACTCCTCCTCCATCCTTGAAGCCACCCTCTCCGCCGAATCCGCCTACGTCGGCGAGCCCATCACACTCACGCTCTCCTGGCTCTTCGCCTCCGACGCCCGCGGCGTGCGCTTCACCACCGCCGCGCCCGATGCCCAGCCGCCCGCCGCGCCCTCAACAACCCTCCCCTACGACATCCTCCCCGCCCCGGACCCCCGCCCCGGAGGCGCACGTCCCAACGACCCCCGCTACGCCGATCTCACCTTCGACGGCAATCCGATCGTCTGCACCGTTGGCCGCACACTCCGCGCCGGACGCGAATACGGCATCGTCACCGCAACCCGCACCATCATCCCCACCCAGCCCGGCCCCATCGAGATCGGCCCCTTCGCCGCCGTCGCCCAGGTCAAGACCGGCGAGCGAAACATCGGCATCCTCATGACCCAGGACATCATCGAGCGACGCATCAGCCGCAGCCAACCTGTCACGCTCAATGTCCGCCCGCTCCCCACCCAGGGCCGCCCCGCCAACTTCACGGGCCTCGTCGGCCAGTTCTCCATCGACGCCTCCGCCCAGCCCACCCAGGTCTCCGTCGGCGACCCCATCGACCTCCGCGTCCGCATCACCGGCCCCGAACCCCTCGACCGCCTGCTCGCGCCCGACCTCGCCCGTGACCCCGCCTTCGCGGGCCCATTCCGTCTCTCCGCCGATGGCCTCCGCCTTGACAGCAGCCAGAACTCCGGCAGCCGCACCTACTCCACCACCCTGCGTGCCACCTCCGACCGCGTCACGCGGGTCCCGCCCGTCGAACTCGCCTACTTCGATACCCGCGCCGGCGAATACCGCGTCGCCCGCTCCCAGCCCATCCCACTCACCGTCCGCCCCACGCGACAGGTCACCGCTGGCGACGCCATCACGGTGCCCCACGCCGATAGCTCATCCGCCTCCCGCCGCGCTCCAACCTCGCTCCCGCTCCCGCCCCCCATCGCCCAGGAGCCGATCCTCTCCTCCGCCCCCGGCCTGCGCGCCAACTCCACCTCCCTCGCCGCCCTTCGCAACCAGCACGCCGACCTCCGCACGCTCCTGGTTCAGCCAACATGGGCCGCGGGCCTCATCCTCCCCCCTCTCACCTTCGCCGCCGCCGCCGTCTACGCCCTCGCCCGCCGCGCAACTCCCACCCCCTCCCATCGCAAACGCGAAGCCTCCCGCCGCGCCCTGGCGCTCCTGCGCGCCCGTCGCCCATCAGTCGCAACGGCCCTTCGCACCTACATCAGCGCCCGCTTCGACGCCCCCGTCGCAGGGGTCACATCCCACGACGCACGCCACCTCCTGGTCTCGGAGCCCGAGCCCCTCCGAGACGCCTTCACTTCCCTCATCGACCGCGCCGACGGCGCACGCCTCGCCGACGCCACAGCCCCCGAACCCCGCGAAGCCATCGACCTCCTCCGCCGTCTCGACAAGGAGGGCACGCCATGAACTCCACGTCACATCCTGCCACCAAGTCACCTGGTCCCGCGGCGCACTGCGTGCCAACCCGTGCCACCGAGTCAGCCGGCGCCGCGGCGTGCTCGGTGCGAACCACCCACGATCCTCGTGGCCCCATCCACGCCGCAGTTCTCATGCTCCTCCTCTGCATCCTCCTGCCCACGCTTGCGCCCGCCGCCGCCTCAGCCCAACCCAACAACACCCCCAACTCCCTCTACAACGCCGCAAGCGACCGCTTTCACGCCGCCCTCCACGCCCACGACGCCTCCCCAGGCTCCGGCGCCGCCGACTTCCTCGCCGCCGCCAGCCTCTACAACACCCTCATCACCGAGCACCACCTTGACAACCACACCCTCCACGCCAACCGAGGCTCGGCCCTCCTGCTCGCCGGCGACACCGGCCGCGCCATCGCCGCCTTCCGCCGCGCCCAGCGCCTCGACCCCACGGACCCCGCCATCCGCGACGCCCTCGCCGCCGCCCGCGCCCGCGTCCCCATCGCCCTCACGCCGCAGCCCGCCGATCGCCTCCGCGATCTCGCCCTTGCCTGGCGCGGCTACCTGCCCCGCCCCTGGCTCCTCGCCGCCGCCGTCCTGTGCTACGCCGCGACATGGCTCGCCGCCAGCGCACGACTCCTGGGCCACCGTCGCGCCACGCCCCTGGCCCTGACCACCGCGTCCCTCGCCGCCCTCGCCGCTGCGCCCCTCGCCATCGAGTCCGCACTCGACTCGCCACTCGACCAGTGCGTCCTCATCGCCGCCGGCGTCCCCGCCCTCAACGGCCCCCCCCCCGGCGCGTACTCGCCCACCTTCACCAACCCCCTCCCCCCCGGCCTCGAACTCCGCATCCTTGAACAACGCGATGCCTGGCTCCACGTCCAGCTCCCCGACGCCCGCGACACCTGGCTCCCCGCCGACGCCGTTGAACGCCTCTGACCGACTCGCCTTTCCCCGCCACGCCTCAAAACCAACACCGCCCGGGCATGACCCCGGGCGGCGTTCCGACACACCGTCTCTCTCAGCGGCGCCGTCGGAGGAGGGTGGAACCGGCAAGCGCCAGCACCGCCAGGGTGCCAGGCGCGGGAATGATCCGAATCGTCAAGTCCAGCGTCGCGGGCACCGCCGGCAACTGCGCGCTCTCCTTGGTCATGAACGCCGGAAACGTCGGCGGCCCGCCGAACGCCCCCTCGTGCAGCGACGAGATCGTGAACGACAGCGTGCCCGAGTTCAACCCGCCCTGGATGTAGGCCGCGATGTCCAGGTTGTTTACGTCCAGATCGAACGCGATCGTCGAACCCCCCGGCACCAGCGCGCCCGGACCCACCGCCGCCTGTCCGACCGCCATCGCAACCACGTCGAACCGATCGCGGATGTTGTTCGAGGCATCCACGCCCGTCACATCGCGCGCAAACGCGTTGCGGATGCCCTCGGTCGTCGGGTTGCCGAACGCAAACGGGCCATTCTCGCCGAACGACGCCGCCGTGAACCCGTTGCGATATCCGCTTCCGAACAACTCGATCGGGCGCCCCGCATCCGCGTCCGGCAGGAACTCCGGATCCGACGGATCCAGGTACGTGCGATACGAATCCGTCGTCGCGTCAAACGAGAACGCGTTGCCGAACCGCGGGTCGATCGTCGCCGTCACCCGGGCCGACAGGATCTCGTAGTTGGCCGCGCCCAGCCCGGGCGCGAAGTCCCCGCCCGTGTTCCACGCCGTCAGGAACTGCCCGTCGCGGTCGTCGAACTGCCCCACGCCAAGTGCGCCCAGCACGCCGAACACCAGAGCCTCCGTCCCCGCCCCGGTCTGGCTGTTGAACGGGTAGTTCCAGCGGTCAAACGTCGGCATCGGGTAATGAACGCTCTGCGCGCACGCCAGACCCGCCGGCCCCGCCAGCGCGAACCCCACCAGCATCCACGCCCGCGCACCCATCACCATCTCCACTCGCTTCATCTCAATCCCTTTCTTGCCGCTCCCGCAGCCACGCCCCAACAGGCCCCGATGTCAACCCACTTCCGTCCCAGCGTCTCGCGCCCGTCAGCACCCGGCGCTGTACAACTGCAAGTAGTAGAAGAAATCGTCGTTGTTCACCACACCATTGGGAACGCCAAACCCCGGCGACCCCGGGATCGAGGTGTGCGTCAGGTCCGCCTGCGGGTTCACCGCCACAAACAACTGCAAGTAATAGAAAAAATCATCGCTCGACACCGCGCCATTCGGAACCCCATACCCCGGCTGCCCCGGCACCGCCCCGGTGGTCAGGTCCGGCACGCAGCTCGTCAGATTCACCCGCAACTCCAGCCGCGCCGTGAACTGCCCGAACGGCGGGTTCGCCAGGATGTTCTCCTTGCAGTACCACCTCGGATAGACCCCGCTCCCCCCGCCGGGCCCACCCGTCGCCGAAAAAAGCGAGATCACCGCCAGGTTCACTCGCCCCACATCCACGCCCCGGCGCAGTTCCCGCTGCACCCCAGCGTCCGCCACGTTCAGCGTCATCACGAACTCCGCGTTCGTGGGCACCACACCGCCCGGCGCCGCCGCGGTGGTCGTCGCGATCGCCCAGGGCACCGGCGCCAAGTTGTCCTTCGGAAAGTTCGAGACATCCGTCGCCATTCCCGACGCCGAGTACATCGCCGCATACGCACGCCGGATCCGCTCCTCCACCGGGAAGGGCAGCGAACTGAAAGGCGTCGTCTCCAGAAAAGTCGGCGCGGTGAACCCTTCGCGATACCCCGTCCCGAACAGCATGATCGGCCGCCCCGCATCCGGGTCCGCCGTCGCGCCCGGGCTGCCCGCCAGGAAGTAACTCGACACCGGGTCCAGCGTCGCGTCATACGTGAACTGATCGACCGTGTTGGACGCCCAGATACGCAGCGTCGCCTGCTCGACGTTGTACCCCCACACCCCGCGCCCCGTCGGGATCTGCCCGCCCGTCGCATACCCCACGATGAACTGCCCGTCCGCGTCATCGAACCGATCATCATCCGCCGGCGCGGCAAAGGTCCGCGCCGTCGCCTCCGTCCCCGACGTGGCATTGAACGGGTACATCCACCGGTCCAGCGTCGGAACCGGAAAGTTCGCGTTGATCACCTGCGCACGCGCGACCACAGCCGCGCCGCACACCACGGCTCCCGCCGCGAGCGCAACCACCCACACCCGCCCCGCGGAACAATCGACCCGACTTCCACTCCAAACGTTCATGCGCAAGCCCCATCCATCGTCGGAAGTCTGACGCGGTCGCCGACCCCGGCCGCCCGACCCGCCCCCCGCCCGCTTCCGGTTCCCAGGGCGCTTGATCGGGTTCTCGGACACCGGCTATAGTATTGAGACTGAGACTCAACCGCGTCAAGTAAAATCTTGACGCCATTCGCGATGATCGACAGGTCGCGCCCCACGCGCGACCAATCCGGCCTGTGCCGGTAGACTCGTTCCGGACGCTGCGGAGCAACCCAGTGCTCAAGACCGATGGGGGAACCAGGGCTGAGCCCACACGCCACGGACCGCTTCGGCGGCCCAATGTCGCCGCGTTCACACTCATCGAACTCCTCGTCGTCATCGCCATCGTCGCCGTCCTGCTCTCCATCCTGCTGCCCACCCTGTCCAAGGCCCGCCTCGCCGCCTCCGAGGCGCGCGAACGCGCCGCCGCCGCACAACTCCTCCTCGCCTACACCCTCTACGCGGACGACAACGCCGGCTTGCTCATGATCGGCCACCCCACCTCAGCCGAGGTCAACGGCCCCATGCAAGTCTTCGACTGGACCGGCCAGCGCATCACCGGCGAACTCGCGCGCCGATACCCCTGGCGTCTCGCACCCTACCTCGACTACAACGTTCGGGGCTTCTACCAGTCCGACCGCATGCTCCAAGAACTCCGCCGCGAGCAGCCCGCCGATTTCACCTACTGGGTGAGCCTCATCCCCTCGCTGGGCCTCAACATCGACTTCCTCGGGGGCAGCGAGATCGACGGCTACGCCTCCAACCCCGCCATCCTCCGCACCTTCGGACGCTATTACGCCCGCCGACTCGACGAGGCCGTTCGCCCCAGCCAACTCATCGCCTTCTCCTCCTCCCGAGGCCCCAAGGAAATCTACACCCCAGGCATCTCCGACCCGAGCGGCTACTTCCGCCTCATGCCCCCCAACCTCTTCACACAGGTCTGGAGCCGCAACCCCAACTTCAGGTCCTCCGACGCCTCCGCAACCGGCTTCGTCGACTTCCGCTACGCCGGCCTCGCCATCTCCGTCCAACTCGACGGCCACGCCGAGTCCCTCTCCTTCGACCAGATGCTCGACATGCGCCGCTGGTCCCCCAAAGCCTCCAACCCCAACTACTCCATCGCCGCCCCCAATCCCTGACCATCACAGCCGCGGCCTTCAGCACGCCAAAGCAGAACCGCCCGCGCAAGCGGTCGGCCACCGCCCACCGTCCGCCGCACACATCGCTCACCCCACCCGTCCCGATCTCCTCCCGCATCTCGTGCAACAAAATCCCCGCGGCCACCACCCCCGCCTGCTCGATCCTCATCACATGCGGCCCAAACCCGCACACCAACGCCCCCACGCGCCGCGCCTGCTCGACTTCCCCCGGCTCCCAGCCGCCCTCAGGCCCGATGAGCAGCCGTACCGCTTGAGCCCCCGCAGGCAACAGCCCCGCCGCGAACGCCCCGCCCGACGCATCGGCCATGATCGCCCACGCCCCGCCGCCGCCGACCTCCAGCGCATCGGACAGCGTCACGCCCTCCCCAATCTCCAGCGACCACGCCCGCCCGCACTGCTTGGCCGCCTCCCGCGCGATCCGGTGCAGCCTCGCCACCCGATTCCCCCGAGGCTCCTCCCCGCCCCGCACCGCCCGGAGCGCCGACCACGACGCCGCCCCCACCTGCGACAACCCGTCGATCATCTCCTCCAGCCGGTCCCCCTTGGCCGCGGGCGAGAACACCTCCACCCGCGGCCTCACCCGCGCCACCTCCCGCACCTCCAGCACGTCAACCAGCAGCGACCACTCGCCCTTCCCGCCGCTCCTCTCCGACCCGCGCACCGACGCCCCCGCCACTCGCCCCCGCCCATCCAGCAGCTCGACTGACTCCCCGGCCTCCAGCCGCTTGACGCGCACCGCATGGCGAGCCTCCTCGCCCATCACGCGACAGACATCCCCAGCCCCCGGCATCTCATCAATCAGGATGCGGTGCATCGGACACCCCCCTCCCACCCCATCGCAATCACCGGTCCGCAAACGAAGGCTTCACCGCAGAGTCGCCCAGTGCGCAGAGGAAGGCCAGACGCGGCAGGCAACCAAGAGCCCGCGCCCCGGCTCCCTCTCCGCGCCCTCGGCGTCGCCCCGGTGATTCCTGCTCTCATCCCCCCCGATCAATCCTCTCCAGCAGCTCCCGCACCGCCGCCTCCAGCTGCCGGTCCACGCCCGCAGCCTCGTCCGACGGCAACTGCGGCACGCTCACGTCCGGCTGTGTCCCATGATTCTCAAGGTCCATCACCGATCCATCCCGCTGCGGCAGGTACCACCCGCGGAACGGCTGCCTCACCGCCGTCCCGTCGATCAGACCGAACCCGCCCGTCGAGATCACCCCGCCAAACGTCGCCGTCCCGATGATCGACCCCCGCCCGATGTGCTTGATCGCGTGCGCGAAGATCTCCGCGTTGCTGAACGAGTTCTCGTTGATCAGCACGTTGATCGGATGCGGATACGAGTAGATCAGCCGCCGATCCCTCGGATACGCGTCGCGCGGCATCGTCGCCACCTCCGCCCCGCGAGGCACCGTGAACGAGTGCTGCGGCTGCGTCAGGCTCGTCAGCAGGATGTCCGCCGTCGAACCCCCGCCATTGTCCCGCACATCGATCACCAGCCCGTCCTTCCCGTGCGCCGCGGCGTACAGGTCCCGCTCGAAGTCCCGCACATACTGCTCGCTCATCCCGCGGATGTGCAGATACCCAAGCCGCCCGTTCGACAGCCGCCCCACCTCCGCACGCCGGTCCCGCACGTCCTGCTCATACGCCAGCGTCCCCATCGACCCCGTGCTGGCCGGCACAATCAGCAGCAGCTTCGTCCCCTCCACCCCCTCGCGACGGATCTCCAGGATCGTCTCCTGCCCCGTCCGACCCGCCATCACATCGTTGAAATCCCGCCCCGGCATCGCGTCCGGCGCGGGCGACAGCACCACGTCCTCCACCGCCACGATCACATCACCCACCAGCAGCCTCGACCGCTTCGTATCCGCCGGCGAGCCTTGCAGCACCCGCGTCACGCGATACCCGCCCACCACCGGCTCCAGGTCCGTCCCCAAGGCGCCGATCGAGGTCGCGTTGGGCGACGTGAACGCGTTGAGCCCCCCGCCCGACACGCCCGTGTGCGAGCCGTTGACCTCGCCCATCAGCATGTTCATCACGCGGTTCCAAGAGTTGTTCGTCCGCGTGTGGCTCGCCAACTCCGCGTACGCCGTCGTCAGCCCAGCCCAATCCAGGTCCTTCATCGTCGGGTGATAAAACGTCGCCCCGAACGTGCGCCCAAGCTCGATCGCCTTCTGCCGCTGCTCGTCCGAGATCGTCAGGTCGATCGTCGCCGAGATCGGGTACGACGCCGACGATCCCCCCGCGATCGGCACCACGCTCGCCCCGCCCCGCGTGAACACGATCTTGTCGCCCAGGTAACTCGCCCCCCCGAACGCCCCGCCCGCCAGCACCACCTTCCGGTCACCGCCCGCGTGGTCCACGCTGAACAGCGACGCCGTTCCATCGACCGTCGCGTTGAACAGCACCCGGTCGCCCGACGGCGTCACCGCCACCACGCTCTCCGATCCCGGCAGCGACGTGAGCCGCCGCACCCGCAGATACGCATCCTCAAGGTCAAACCCGAACGCGGTGGGGGGGGGGTACTCAGCCGCGAAGTCGATGTCCCCCGGCACCTTCCGCTTGTTCACTTCCGTCCGCACCGCCTCGAAGTGCGCCTTGTACTCGTGCGTCTGCATCCCCTCGAGGTCCCGGTCCAGGTACAACCCGTACACGTCGAACTCGCCGTTCTCGCCCGCCCGGTCGCTCTGGAACGCCAGCACCCTGCCGTCCACGCTCAGCCTCGGGTTCGCGTCGATGTCCGGGTGCCGCGTGATGTTCACCGCCTCGCGCGCCGCCTCGCCCTCCCCGGGCGCCGACGTGTCCAGCAGCCAGATGTCGCTGTTGAAGTAGACGTCCTCCACCGCGTACACGATGTGCCGCGAGTCCCACGCCCACTCTACATCCGGCTCCGTCCACCCCTCCATCAGCGTCCGACGCGAGTTGTCCGCCAGGTTCACCATCACCAGGTCGCCAAGCCCGTGCGTCACCAGCATCCACCGACCATCCGGCGAGATGTTCGGGCTCGTCCACATCTGCCCCGCTTCCACGATGAACGGCTCCACCGCGAACCGCAGCCCGTCCGCCCACCGCGCCCCAAGGTCGATCTTCGGCGTCTCCGGCTTGGCCTCCTCGCCCTCGCCACCGGCCGCGGCCTCGCCCTCGGGCGCGCTCGTCCGCGTCGCCGTCCACGGATACACGCCCTCTCCCACCGTCGTCGTTCCCGTCAGCGTCCCGTCCTCATCCAGCGTCGCCGACGCCTGCCCCATCGTCCCCGCCACCGTCACGCCGAACGCCAAGGTCTTGCTGGCCGGGTCCCACGTCCCCCCGCTGAACTCCGCCGCCGGCATCGGCCCCGCCTGCATCGACCCCGACACGCTCGTCCCCTCCAACTTCAGCACCAGGGTCAACGACATCCCCTCAGGCGGCACCGGCGCGGGCCCCGTCACCGTCCCCGACCACGTCCCCGAGATCGGATCGCTCGCCGCGGGTTCAACCACCGGCGTCCCCGGCGCGGGTGTGCCCGGCGTCGGCTGGTCCACGCTCGTCCAGGGCGTCCAAGGCTCACCCTCGCCCGACACCACCGCATCCTGTCCCTCACCGCCAGGCCGCCCGCGCCGGCCGCCCCCCGGCCCGCCACCGCCGGGTTCACCCCCCCCGACCCCGCCGCCGCCGGTGCCCGTGCCCGTGCCCGCCCCACTTGCGTCGCCTCCTCCCGCCGGTGCGTCGCCAGCGGGCGTCTCGGCCGGCTTCTCCACCGGATAAATATCCGACCGCGTCAGCGTCACCGCCGCGCGATACACCCCCTCGATCCCCGACTCATCTGACACGAAATACAGGTACTTCCCATCAGGGCTCCACGCCAGCCCCTGCTCCCGCGCCACACTGTTCGTGAGCCGCCGCGTATACCCCGGATCCTCCGCCGCACGCACGAACACCTCGCCACGCGCCACCACCGCCATCGTCTTCCCATCCGGACTCAGCGCGGCCCCGTTCACCTGCGATCCGATGTTCAACCTCGTCGTCGGCAGCAAGTCATCATCGCTCAGCGTCGACAGCGCGATCGCCACAGGCCGCGCCGCCCGATCCGCAAGGTCCAGCGAGTACATCGCATCCCACACGCAGAACACCGCCCGCTTCCCATCCGCCGAAACCGCTACATCGCGCACCCCGTGCCCGATCGTCACCTGCCCACCCTGCGGCTTGAAGAACGTCAACTGCCGCAAGCCCGGCCCGCCCGTCCCCCCGCGATCCACCGCGTTCGGCGCGAGCATGTACAGGTTGTTCTGCCCATCCCGGCTCGACGTAAACACCACCGACCCATCCGGCAACTCCCGCCCGTCGTAGTCGTTGCCGTCAAAGTTCGTCAGCCGCGTGAACGTCCCGTCCTGATTCAGCCGCCACAACTCGTGCCCGCCCGACCCGCGATAGATCGGCCGGTTGTTGGCCGCCCCCGACCCCCGGTGAAAAATCGTGTGCGTCCCCAGCAGGTTCTGCGACACCCCCGCCCCGAACGCGTTGCTCAGCCGCACCACCGGCCCGCCATCCAGCGG
>Ga0163144_10013491_pt1 | contig 17053 bp, 12 predicted proteins | sample OliLak19BULKMAT1_FD_123175 | JGI IMG/M metagenome (GOLD analysis project Ga0163144, IMG submission 123175) | Freshwater microbial mat bacterial communities from Lake Vanda, McMurdo Dry Valleys, Antarctica - Oligotrophic Lake LV.19.BULKMAT1 | ecosystem: Environmental > Aquatic > Freshwater >... | reverse complement strand
CTCAGGTTAAATAGCGTATACTTGGGACGAGACTTCGATAGCACGAGGGATGAAGAACCGATGGCAAGCTTTATCGACAAAGTGAATACGCTGATCAGCGCCAACCTTCATGCGCTGGTGGACAAGGCACTCCAGCAAAATTCGGTCGCGGTGATGGATGAATACATCCGCCAAGCGGAAAAGAATGTGGACGCGCTCGAAGAGTCAGCGGCGACGCTCGGCGGTACGGTGCGCACGCTCAAGCGCAAACACGAAGAATTTTCTGCCGCCGCCGATAAGCTCGACAAAGACATCGATACCCTCGTCCTGCGCGGCAAGAACGAATTGGCAGCGGCTGCCCAAGCCGAACTGAACAGCAAGCAGCAGCTTTCGCAAGATTACTATGAACAGTGGCAGCAGCAGGACAAGCAGTATCAGCAGATGTTGGGGATGCGCCTGAAGCTCGAAGCGCGCTTGACGACCATCCGCAACGAGCGCGAGAAGCTGATCGCGCTGATCGAACTGACGAAGAACAAAGAAGTCGCCACGCGCGCCATCCGCAGCCTCGACCAACTCGCGGGCGTCGGGGACAAAGAGATCAGCAGCTTGGCAGATCAAGTGCGTTCGCGCCTCGATCAAGAAGATGCACGCCTCGAAGTCGCGGCGGGCAACCTGTCGGATCAGATCGACGACGCTGTGCGCGGTGGCGAGATCGAGCGCCAGTTGGAAGAACGACGACTGCGCTTGTTGGGGAACACGAGCGGCAGCACCAATAGTTAATTGAAGTAATGAGTGATGCGTAACGAGTGATGAGGGTGAAGCACAGCGCATAAACCAGCGAGATCATGATGGGTAAACGAATCAGCATCAACAGCCATGCGGTCGGGGTTTGCCGCTGACACATCCGCCATGCGGTGGATGTCCTAGCGGGATGCTCCTACAACCGTCATGACAAGCCTGGTTCGTTTATTTACATGGGTTGTGAATGATCGCTCACGGCGCGCTTGTTCTATCTCATTGCGCATTACGCATCACTCGTCACTGGAGATAATATGGCACAAAATCCCGTGCGACGGCGCGCGGTTGGCGCGCTGCTGACCGGCGCGCTCACCCGTTGGGAGAGCTTGCTCACGATTGCATTGACCGGCGCGCTGTTCTTGTTCTTCAAAGACCCGTTTCCATGGTGGCAAGATTGGTTTTGGCTGGTGGGAGGCTTGATCGCGGAGGGCGCGCTGATCGTCTCGACCATCACCGACCCGGACGCCGCCACGGCGGCGCTCGCGCGCGAGTTCGAGACGCGCTACGACTTGAGCAAGATCAAATCGAGCGTCAGTCGGACGCGCGTGCAGCGTGCCGTCGAATACCGCAAAAATATGCTGGCGCTCGCACAGCAACACGATGGCGCGATGCGTTCGCAGTTGCAGCAGACGAGCAACGATATCAATGACTGGATCGGTCATATGTACGATCTGGCGCTGCATATCGATGCCTTCGAGAGTAACGAATTGGTCGAGCGCGACCGTCGCGCTGTCCCACAGCAGATTGAGAAGGCGCGCATCCGCCTGTCGCGCGAGGACGATCCCCAGATTCGTACCGATCTCGAAGGACAGATCGCGCTGCTCGAACGCCAAGCCGAAGCCTTGAACGCCACCACCAACAGCATCAAGCGCGCCGAGATTCAACTCGACAATACGCTGTCGTCCGTCGCCACCATCTACGCACAAATGTCGCAGTTGGGGACGAAAGAGGTGGACAGTTCGCGCGCACAGCGGCTGCGCCTCGAAATCCAAGATGAAATCGCCAGCTTGCAAGATACCATCGTGGCGCTCGACGAGGTGCAGGGTCAACAATTGCGATTACAGTGAGGGGGCGCGATGAACCGCCAGAACCTAGACAAACGGCGTAGGGACGTGCCAGCGGCACGCCTGCGTAATGATGGGTGGCGCGTGAATGATCGCAATCGCGGCGGGCAACTCAGCGGATCGCCCCTACGGGTGCGGTTGTGGCTCGTTGTCTGCGCGCTCTTGTTCGCCGTGCCGACGGTCAGCGCGCAGTTCGATCCGGCGCTGCCGCCCGCGCTGTATGTGCTGAACAACGCCGGACAGGTGTCGCGCCTCGACATGGAGTCGCTGTCGGTCACGCCCGTGACGCCGCCGCCGGATACCGCCGAGTCATTCGTGATCGACTTGGGCATCGATGTACAGGGCGAACGCCTCGCTTATCGGACTGCCAACGGCTTATTCGTGCGCGCGCTGTCGTCAGGCGCGGTACGCCAGATCGAAGGGAGCAGCGCGGGCTTGCCGTCGTTTCGCGGGCGCGGCGCGACGATTGCGTTTTCGCCGGGCGGCGACGCCATCGCTTATACGACGCTGACGGGTGGGCGCGTCTTCTTCGATCCGACACTGACGATCACGCCGGAAAATTTTCCCGTCTTTACCGACTTGACCGAAGGCGTGTTCCTCGATTTTTCGTGGTCGCCGGGCGGGACGTTCTTGGCGGGCGCGATTGATGGCGGCATCTGGTGGATTTATCGGCGCGACGGGACAACGTTGGCGCTTGCCAGCGTGATCACGGCTGCCAGCGGCATCGTGTGGGTGAGCGATACCGCCGTTGTGTTCGCGCCGCTGGATGGCGGCTTGCGCTTGATGCGGCTCGATCAGGCGAATGCCCAGAGTCCGGTCTTGGACGATACGGTTGTGTATGCGCTCCCAACGCTGACCGCCAACGATGCGCTGGCGTTCTTCGGGCGTGCCAAGAATGATGCCGTCGTGCCAGCGGGCTTCGGGCGTTTGTTACGCTTGGGGCGCGGCGCGGCGTCCGTCGAGACGGGCAGCGATATTCCGGTCTCGCTGGCGAATCTGAGTTGGACGCCGGGCGGCGCGCTGCTGCTGGCGTTTCAGGGCGGGGCGCTGGCGCTGCTCGATCCGGTCAGCGGCGAAATTCTCACGCTCCCCTATGCCGATGCCGTCGCTTACGTCTGGTCGCCGCTGAACGCGCCCGTCGCGGACGCTGCCGCACAGCCGCCCGCCGCACCGATGCCGCTGTCGACGCCGATCACAGGCGGCGATCCGAATGCCCCGACGCCCGCGCTCACCGCTGTTGGGATGCTGTTAACGCCGATGCCCACCGAAGTAACGCCGATGCCCGATATCCCAAGTTTAGCGCCGCCAACCGCCGATCTTGGGATATTTTCGACCGATCCGCCCCCAGTTATCCCAACTGTTATCCCAAATGCGACTGAAAGTATCCCAAGCGGCGCGCCCACATCCGGCGCGCCGCTGCCTGTCAATATCAATACGCTTGCCCCAACGCTCGATCCGCTCGCGGCGCTGACGCCGAGCGCGGGCGCGATCACGCCGCTGCCGACCACGCCGCCCGCGCCCGCCAACGGCATCGCCACGACGGCGGAGGGCTTTTTTTTAGCCCGTGACCCCAACGGCATCGCGCAAGTGTGGTGGCTGCCGCGCACGGGCTTGCCCGCGGCGCGCTTCACCAACGCGGGCGCGGATATCACCGAGTTCGCGGTCGCGGCGGGCGGGCGGCGGGTCGTCTACTTCAGCGACGGCGGGCTGTGGTTGCAGCGATTTGAAGTCCCGCAGCCGGTGTATTTGAGCGATATCGAGTCGTTCACGCCGATCACGCCGGATTTCAGCCCGGACGGGACGCTGATCGCCTATGCCGACGAAACGGCGCTCGACGGCGGCATCTGGATCGTGAGCATCGACGGACAATCGGAACGGCTCGTCCCCAACAGCGGCGGACGGACGTATCGGCATCCGCAGTTCGCGCCAGAGGGCGATCAGATGTTGGTGGATGTGTATATTGGGGACACGGCGATTGTGAACGCGGTGGTCGATCTGACCGCGCGCACGATCATCGAAGCGCCGCCGTCGTCCGGCGACGATACGAGCGCGCTGACCGCGCGTTGGCTGTCGGGCGGGCGCTATCTGCTTGTGCGTGACGCGAATACGGGCGACATCGATCCCGGCGTATACGTTTACAACGCCAGCGCGCCCGGCACGATTCCGGCATCGTCGTTCGCGCTGGATGCGAATGTGGATGTGCGCGCGGCGTCCGAGATCGCGGCGGGGCAGCTTCGCGCGGCGCTGGATGCACAGCCCGGTTTGCAAATCGTCGATTTTCTGCTCGGACAGCGCGCCGACGTTGCGATGCTGGAGCCATTGATCGCGTCGCGTTTCTCGCCCGATGGCGCGTTCATCGCGGGCTACGCGGCGCTGACGGAGATCGACGGCGTGCGGCAGGGCGCGCTGATCGTAGCGTCCGTCGAAGGGGGGACGCGCACGATCTTGACGCAGCCGGACGCGGTGTGGTCGTTCCAGTGGGCGCGGTAGCGTGTTCCATAAACCATCACAAACGATGCTCACGGTTATAAGTCGTGCAGCGTAGGGGCTTCCCTGTGGGACGCCCACTTGTTGCTCGCTTCACCCCCCCAACCATTCGACATGGACGCCGTGCGCGACCAGCGCATCTTGCGCCGCTTGCAGTTGATCCGCGCGCACGACGGCGGCGAGATCGCCCAAGCGCGCGCCGAAGAAACGCCGCAGTTCGGGCGTCTCGTAGAAGTAATCCAACGTCGCCTTGGTCGTCGTGCGCACGACGACGGCGCGCTCGATGCTCGCCGTCAGCGACGGGGCAAGCTGCGCCGACTCCAACAATTTGGCGACGGTGGGCGGCAGCGTGCCATCGGTGGTCGTGCGCGCCAAGAACGCGGCGATCTGCGCGGCATTGATGCCGTCGTCGTGCGCGCGGCGCAAGCTCCCCATCTCGATGCGATAGGTATAGGGCTTGCTGGCGTTCAAATCGGCGGGCGCACCCCATGTGGCGAAGCGCGCCGCCGTGAAGCGGTCGATGCGCGCGATCTTGCGCGCGATCAACAGCGTGCCGTCCGCGCCGATCATGATCTTCTCGACCGGATCGGCGGGCGTCGGGAACGCGCCCACGCCCATCAGCCCGCGTCCATATGCCGTCAAGCGCGCGGCGTCGTCGCTTAGATCGACCAGTCCGAGCCAATGTAAGGGGCCCGCGATCAGGTATTCCAACAGCGCGCCGTCGATTTCGTCCCAATACTCCGCGCCCATCAACATCACGCCGTTCTCGTTTTGGATGTACCAACTCGAAAAATCGGCGTTCGGGCGCTGATACGCGAACGCGACTTGGCGCACGACGTGGATGAACGAGTCGATGTCCCACCACGCATCGCGCGGGGTGTGCTGTGCCAGCAGATCGAGCGCCGTCGCGCGGGCTGTCGCCGGATTCAGGTTCGGCAGCGTCCCCGCGCGGCGATTGACGCGCAAGCCCGGCACGGACGCCAAATCGAGCAAGCGCGCGCTGCCACGCCATGCCTCTGCCAGCGCCTTGACTTGTTCGGCGCGCGTCATGCCGAGCCAGCGCCGCGCCTCCGCCCGCTTGAGGAACGCTTTATCATCCTGCGCTATGATCAGATCGGCGGCGGCGGCAAGCTGAAACAAAAAGGTGAAGCGCGCCGGATTTTCGTGCAGCAGATGGGGCTGGAGCGCGGCGGCGGCATTCGCATCTAAAGTGCGCGTTTCGAGCGTGTCGCCATCGGCGGGCGGTGAGAGCGTGGGGGTGCGCAGTTGGACGTATGCCAGCAGCGTGGTCATGTCGTCCACCAACGCGGTATCGGCGGGCTGCGTCGCGCTGCGGTCGGGCAAGACTTCGACCGCCAGCGGCTCGGCGTCCGCATCGGGCGGGAGATCGCCGGCGGCATCGGGGGGCAGGTCGTGATACGACGTTTTCATGCCGATCAGCAGCCCGATCATGTCCGTTGGCACATAAACCAAGCGCCGCGCCGCGCCGGACGACAGATCGAAGCCGCGCCCGATCAAACCGCGATAGAACAGCGCCTCGGTCACGTTCTCGGGGTCGAGATGGGGCTGTTCGCGCTCTGCGCCGCCTTCGCCCAAATCGCGGACAGCGCCGTACAGCGCGGTGAACATTTTCTCCAACATCGTGCTGCCGCCGTGCGCGCCCAACAGTGTTTGCAGCGCGCCGCGATCCTTGTCCGACAGCAGCGCCCAGACCCGATCCATCCGCGCCGGATCGAGCATCGCCTCGCTGAGCGTTTTCAGCGCGCGTTCACGCAGATCATCGCGGCGCGGTGGCTTGACGCCCCAAATTTCGCACAGACAGTTGAGCGGCGCACTCTCGCCCGCCATCAGCATTTGAAAGACGGATTTCATCGAGTTTTGTTCTCACACACGTGTTTTCATTATACCAAGTTCGCGCCCATCATGCAGCGTAACGAATGCTGCCCTACGCGCCCCTCGTAAAACATGATCGTCCGGCGATCACGGCAGCATCCCGATGATTGACGCTGCCCACTGTTCAGCAGTAGAGTCACAGGTCAATATCGCGCGTAAGATGACTTGGGAGCGACCATGAAGCTGCAAGACCCCCGATGACATCGACTTCACGATCTTTTTGAACGAGTGCAAGGCGCAACAAGATCAGCAGGGATCAATAAGGAACGTTATTGCTGTCGGTTCTTTCAGCTTACGGGGATGGTTGCCCTGTTTGCAACCATGTGCCGCGTAACGAACGCTACCCCCGTAAAACTTCTCATTTTCACCCCTCGTCAGCGCGAAAAGAGCGCGTTATACTCGTATCATTGGGGTGGTAACGTGTAAGGATACGGGAGCGCAGCGGCAAGGAACGCCTCGTCCGCTGCATGGGTGGACGGGCGAAACCTGTCTCCTCCTTACATCGTCTAAATGTTCACCACACCCTCCAATCAGCGCGTTATTGCTTATTGAAAAGGAGTCTGCCCTTGTTCGACCTGAAAGCGCACTTACGTACCCTGACCGAAACCCATGCGCCGTCCGGTCACGAAGCGCCGATCCGCGCTGTGGTGCGCGCGGCGTGGCGCGATCTCACCGACGACCTGCAAACAGATCGACTCGGCAGCCTGATCGGGATTAAGCGCGGGACGCCTGCCCCATCTGCCAGCAAGGGGACGCCGGCGCGCAAAATTATGCTGGCGGCGCACATGGACGAAATCGGGCTGATGGTGGCGGATATCATCGACGGTTTCATCGCTGTGCATCGCATCAGCGGCGTGGACAATCGCATCTTACCCGCACAGCCGATGATCGTCCATGGCAAGCGCCCGCTGCCGGGCGTCGTCGCCACCACGCCGCCGCATCTGCTCAACGCCGCCAATCGCAGCCGCTACTTGGGTATGGACGAACTGCTGATCGATGTCGGCTTGCTGCCCGAAGAAGTCGAAGCGTTGGTGCAAATTGGCGACTTGATCACGCCCGACGCGCCGATGCTCGACTTGTTGGGTCAGCGCGTGGCGGGCAAGGCGATGGATGATCGCGCGTGCCTCGCGGCGGTCACGCTGTGCCTGCACGAACTGAAGCGGCTGCATCATACGTGGGATGTGTACGCCGTCGCTACCGTGCAAGAGGAAACGGGGCTGTTCGGCGCAAAGACCGCCGCATATCAAATCGCGCCGGATATCGCCATCGCGCTCGATGTGACGTTCGCGCCCCAACCGGGCGTCGATTCTGCTGATACCAGCGAAATGAACGGCGGTGTTCCGATTGGCGTGGGGCCCAATTTCCATCCCAAACTGGTCGATAAACTGCGCGAAACAGCGAGGCGGAACGAAATCAAATATCAGGACGATTTCATTCCGGGCGCGAGTGGCACGGACGCATGGTCGATTCAGGTGGCGCGCGAAGGCATCCCGACGGCGCTGCTCGAAGTTCCCGTGCGCAACATGCACTCGCCCGTCGAGACGGCAGATTTGCGCGATATCGAGCGCGCGGGGCGGCTGATGGCGCATTTCATCGCCGATTTGGACGCGGATTTCTTGGCAGCAATTGAATATAAGCGGACTGAGGACTGAGGGTGCGCCGTTGGCACGCCCGTGATGATGATGTGGGGGCGCGCCGCTGGCACGCCTGCGATCCGAAAAAGGAACATGGATGAACCTACAAGCTCTCTCCGACGCGGTGGGCATCAGCGGCAAAGAGGACGCGATCCGCGCGCTGATCTTGCCCGCGATCAAGGATCATGCGGAACAGATTCGGATCGATCCATTGGGATCGATCACCGCCATTAAAGCTGCCAAACGCAAACGCGGTGCGAAGGGCAAGCCGCCGCGCGTGCTGATCGCCGCGCACATGGATGAAGTCGGCTTCATGATCAACGGCATCGACGGCGACGGCTTGATTCGCTTCACGCCCATCGGCGGCATCGATGATCGCATTCTGCCCGGCTTGCGCGTGCGCATTGGGGACGCGCTGCTGCCCGGCGTGATCATCTGGACGCCGATCCACAAGAGCCGCGAACAGAACATGGTCAAGCTGAAAGACTTGCGCATCGATATCGGCGCGGCGAACAAAGATGAGGCGAACGGCAAGGTCAAATTGGGCGACCGGGTGGCGTTCGACAGCAAATTCATGGAAATTGGCGATCACACCTTGCGCGGCAAGGCGCTTGATGATCGGGCGGGCTGTTCGCTGTTGATCGACCTGTTAGCGGGCGATCCGTTCCCCGTCGATCTGTTGGCTGCATTTACCGTGCAGGAAGAGATCGGCTTGCGCGGCGCACAAGTGGCGGCGCAAACGCTGCTGCCAGATATCGCGCTGGTGCTGGAGACGACGACCGCGCAGGATATTCCGAATCCGAAAGCCGACCCGGACGACGAGAACAACGCGAATCCCGTCTGCAAACTCGGCGCAGGTCCCGTTTTGACGGTGATCGACCGGAGCATGATCGTGCATCCGCCCCTGTTGAACTTCATCCGCGCGACCGCCGAAAGTGCGGGGATCGCCTATCAACTCAAGACGCAGCCGGGCGGCGGCACGGATGGCGGCGCGATCCATACGGCGGCGGGCGGCATCCCGACAGCGGTGCTGTCGCTGCCCGCACGCTATATCCACAGTCCGGCGGCGTACATCCGGCGCGCGGATTATGATGCGCTGCTCAAGCTCGTGCGCGCCGTCTTGGGCGCGATCACGCTCGAAGCCGTGCGGGCGCAGTAATGATTTCACCTCACCCCCCCGCCCCCTCTCCACTGCGTGGAGAGGGGGAGAATGGAATGCAGACACCTCCTGTTCAAATCAATATGGAACGTTCTGTAAGCACGTCCCCTCTCCACATGGAGAGGGGATTGAGGGGTGAGGTTTTCGTTATCGCACTCTTGCTCGTCGCCGCGCTGATCGTCCGGCTGCCGCTGACCGATGCGGCGCTGTTCGAGTTCGCGCCGATGCGTCAGTTTTATTCGGCGCTGACGGCGCGCGCCATTTATTTCGATCTCGCGCCGACGGGCGTTTCCGATGCGCGGCGCGCGGTCGTGGATGATTACATGCGCACGGCGACGCGCCTTGAGCCGCCCGTAATCGAAACCGTCGCGGCGCTGGCATACACCCTCGTCGGGCGCGAAGATTTGCGCATCCCCATCGCGCTGTCGTGGGCGTATTGGTTGGCGGGCGGCGTGTCGGTGTACGCCATTGCGCGGACATTGGCGAACGATGGACAGCGAACAAGGCGCGCGGACGGCATGTTTCCGGCGTCCATCGCGCTCGTCGTCTATTTGTTTTTGCCGTACACGATCACGGCGACGCGCACCTTTCAGCCGGACGCGCCCGCGCTGATGTTCATGCTGGCGTCGATCTATCTGCTCTTGCGTCACGACGACACGCCGTCGCGTGGACGCTTCATCGCGGCGGCGCTGTGCGGCATGGCGGCGCTGTTCATCCGGCTGATGACCGGATTTTTCCTGTATCCGGTGTTCGGCTTATTGATGTGGCGCAAATACGGCTTGCGGCGCGCGCTGATGCAACCGCAGACGTGGCTGTTCATCGCTATCAGCGCGACCCCGACGGTGATCTACTACGTCGGGACGGTGTTTGCAACGCTGGCAGGGCGCGGACGACTGGATACCAATTTCGCGCCGTCGCTGTTCGCACAAGCGTCGTTCTGGGAGGCGTGGGGGCGGTTGCTGACAACGGCGTTTCCGGCGGGGCTGTTGATCGCGGCGGCGGCGGGCGTGCTGCTGTGGCGCGGGCGCGGACGCTGGATCGTCGCGGGGCTGTGGATCGGCTACGCGCTGTACGGGGCGATCTTCAACTTCCACATTTCGACACATCCCTACTATCAGACCTTGTTCGTCCCGGCGGTGGCGTTGGGGGCGGCGGGCGTGGCGGCGCGGCTGGCAAGGTATTTACCTCACCCCCCAACCCCCTCTCCGTACCAGAGAGGGGGAGATCGTCAGGTGGGCGCTTCCGCTCTCCACATAGAGAGGGGGTTGGGGGGTGAGGTGACTCGTTTGGCGTTGGTATCCGCGTTGACGTTCGCCCTTGTGACTGTGTTCCCATTCAGCGCGGTCTTTCCGAGCGAACCGGACATGATCCCCGTGTATCAAGCGGCGGGCAGGGCGGCGGATCACAGCTTGCGCACGATTGCGATGACCGACAATTGGGCGACGCCGCTGCGTTATTACGGCGAAGTCGCCGGACAGTACTTCCCAACGCGCTATGAGATTGACATGTACAAGCCGTTGGGCGACGCGGGCATCCCCGAACTGACAGCGGCGGATCGGATCGCGCAGTTGGCGGCGCGCATGAACGGTGTCGATTTCTTCATCGTGACGGATCTGCGCGAACTGGACAATCAGCCCGATTTGCGCGCGCATTTGGAGCAAAGCTACCCGATTGTGGCGGCGGGCGCGGGGTATGTGGTGTACGACTTAAGGGCGAATAACGGCGCATGAACGATGAGAAAAGACAAGGACGATTGATGTGTTTTTACGCATCACTCATGCCTCATCACTCGTCACCCATTACATTTTTCATTGAGGAGCGATGCAAATGAACGACCTGATCAAACAACTGACCGAAACATGGGGCCCCAGCGGCTACGAACATCGCGTGCGCGCCCTGATCAAACAGCACGCCGAACCTTACGCCGACGAAATCACCACCGATCCGCTCGGCAACCTGATTTGTCGCGTTGGCAAGGGCGGGAAGAAAGTCATGATCGCCGCGCATATGGACGAAATCGGCTTGATCGCCACCTTCGTCGAGCCGAAAAGCGGCTATCTGCGCTTTACGCCCGTCGGCGGCTTGCTGCAATCCACGCTGTTCGGCGGGCGTGTGCGCTTCGAGGATGGCACGGTCGGCGTGATCGGCGTGCATGATGCGTGGGGCGTGGGGCGCACGACCGTGACCGAGTACGACTCGTTCTTCATCGATGTGAGTTTGGGCAACGGCAATGGCAACAGCGGCAGCGTCCGCGAGGGCAGTCCGGCGGGGTTCGACCGGACGATGGAACAGCGCGGCACGCGGCTGATCGGCAAGGCGATGGATGACCGGATCGGCTGTGTCGTCGCGTTGGAGGCGATGAAGCGGCTGAACAAGCAAACGCCGAACGAATTGTACTTTGTGTTCACCGTGCAGGAAGAAGTCGGCTTGCGCGGGGCGCGCACATCCGCCTACACCGTCGATCCCGATGTGGCGATTGCGCTGGATGTGACCTCATCGGGCGATCTGACGCACAATCCGAAAATGGCGGTGCGCTTGGGCGGCGGCGCGGCGATCAAGCTGCACGATGCGGGCTTGGTCGTACCGCCCGCCGTGCGCGATTGGATGATCGCGCGGGCAGAGGCGGACGGCATCCCGTATCAGCGCGAACTGCTGACATTGGGGACAACCGATGCGGCGGCGGCGCAGAGCGTGCGCAGCGGCGTGCCGAGCGGCTGCATCTCGATCCCGTGCCGCTATGTGCATACGACCAGCGAGACAGTCGATACGAACGATGTCGAGGCGTGCATCAAGCTGTTGACGGGGCTGCTGGCGAACCCGGTCACGATTTAACGCTCGACTTTGTAGGGGTGTTCCGCTGGAACGCCCCCCACACTGATTTTGAACCTGAGCCATCGAATGGCGGTGGGGACGCATCAGGCGAATGTGTAGATTAACCTGAGTTTTGGATCGCTTCACCTCACCCCCCAGCCCCCTCTCCACGCAGTGGAGAGGGGGCTGGGGGGTGAGGTGAATCAGGGAGAAAACCAAACATGTCCTCCCCTCTCCACGCAGTGGAGAGGGGTCGGGGGGTGAGGTGAACGGTTTAGAGCCGATCCAAAACTCAGGTTAGATTATCGTCCTACCCGCGTCCGCATCAGCCCCCACAGCCAGCGCAGTTCCTCCACGCGGAACAGCCACGCCAGCGCCAGATACGCCGCCACACTGATCCCGCCCGCCATCCCGACGAGCGCGATCTCGTTGATGAGCGTCGCCGCGCCGACGATGCGCGCTAGGGGCGGCACAACCGCTGCCGTCACGACCCCCATCAAGCCCGCCGCCACGCCCGTCCGCACGAACGCGCCGATCAGCCGCTGATCGCCCAAGCCGCCCATGCGCCGAATCAGCATGTAACCCGCGATGACCGCGTGAATGATGTGCTTCGCGCTGTCCGCGATCATCAGGCTGAACACGCCCGCCGTCGGCGCAAGCGTGATCGCCACGACCATGTACAGCGCCAAACTGAACATGCCGATCCACGTCGGCGTCAGCGTGTCTTGGCGCGCATAGAAAGCGTACATCAACATCAAATCGATGGCGGCGAACGGCAGCCCGAACAGATACAGCCGCAGTGCCAGCGCGGTCATGCCCGTATCCACGCCCGTGAACGCGCCATGCTCGAAGATCAGCATCACAATGGGCGTCGCCAGCGCGAACAAGCCGACGGCGGCGGGCAGAATCAGCGTGATCGCCAGTCGCAAGCCGAGTCCGAGCGTCTCGCGGAAGGCGGGCGTATCGTTCAACGCCTGCCGCGAAAGCGTCGGCAAGATGGCGATGCCGATGGCGGTGGCGACGAGTCCCTGCGGGAACTGGATTAACGTGGTCGCCAGATTCATGTACGTGATTGAGCGTTCGCCCGTCTGACTGGCGAGGTTGTAGCTGAACGTGCGCACAACCGTATCCAGCAGCATCGACAGCATGACAGGTGCGTACAGCCGCGCGATCCGGCGCACGGCGGGATGGCGCCAGTTGAACGAGACGCGCAGTTTCGCGCCGCGCAAGCCGGGCAACTGTGAGAGCATTTGCACGGTTGCGCCAATCAGCCAGCCGAACGCCGCCGCATAGATGCCGCTTTCGGGGCGGGCGGCTGTCCATGCGGCGTGCGCGCCGTCGAACGTGACCATGACAGTCAGCGGCGGCGCGAGGATGACGGTACTCAGCACGATCATGCCGTTGAAGATCGCCCCCGCGAGGGCGGGCAGTGTGAATGAACGCAGCGCGTACAGCGCGCCGCTGAACGTCGAGAACAAGCCGAGTCCGATCAGCGCGGGCGCGGTCAGGCGCAGCAAATCGGTGGCGAGTGCCTGTTTGTCGACACCCGCGCCGCCGCTGACGAGCAGGACGATGCTGGGTGCGAAGATCATCAGCATGACGACCAACAGCGCGAGGATTGCGGTGATCAGCGTGGACAGAATCGAGACGACGCGCCACAATTCTTTTTCGCCCGTCGCGGCGTCGTTCGCGGCGACCTCGCTCAAGACGGGGATGATCGCGCTGTTGACGTGTCCGGCGATCAGCAGGTCATAAATCGTCTTGGGGATGATGATGGCGACGTAGAAGGCATCGGTCGCGCGCGATGCGCCGAACAGATTGGTCAGCGTGACCTCGCGCGCCATGCCCAGCACGCGGCTGGCGATGTTGCCGAGCGCCAACACGCCGGTTGCGCGGGCGACGGCAGCGCGATTCGCTTGCGCCTCGGTTGGAGCCGGGACAGGAATTTCTATCAGTCCGCTGTCGATGGCGGCTGCATCGGCATTGATCGAATTGGGCGGCAAACGCGATCCTTGCTCAAGCATGAGCGTTCGTTTCGTGCGCCTATGATAATCGCAGATCGACGCGGAATCGATGGGCGCGTTGCTGACGGGTATCCTACGCGCGCGGGCATGACACGCCAACACCTACACCACCGTATGCCGACTCGCCCCATTGCGCAGCACCAGCCACACGCTCACCCGCAGCGCGCTCCACGTCACTGCCGCGTATACCGCCAGATTGATCGCCATCGCCCCCGCAACGATCAGCAGAATTTCCGCTTGGTCGCGCCGCGCGAACTCCATCGAATCGGTCAGCGTCAAGGTCAAGATCGTCAGTATCCCGCCGTCGATGGGCGTGACAGCACTCAAAAAAGTAATGCTGGTGAAATTGATGTCGCGGAACAGCACCCCCGCGAACGCCAGCGCGCTCGCGTTCATCGCGCCGCCGATGATCATCCCGCCGACCAGCGTCAGCCCGCTGATCCGCGCCGCCGTCGTCTCGCTGCCCGACAGCGCCGACGCCAACAGCCCGCACGCCGCGCTGAACACGCTGAAGATCAACGGATAGCTGAGGGCGACGATGGCTGCCAGAACGACGGTTATCGGGGGCGGCGCATTCCATCCAAACGCGCCGTTCAAGCCAACTAACGGCGTGAACAGCCACAGCACCGCCACCGTCCGCGCGGATAACAGGCTGCGTCCGTCCGTCAATGCGATGCGCAGCGATGCCTGCCACTTGCCCGCGACGATGTGCTGCGCGTCCACGCCCGTGAGGATCAACGCCTCCCACGTCCGCCCGCCGCGTTCGCGCGCAATCGCCCCCGCCGCGCCGCGTGCTGCCGCGCTCAACCAGCGCCAGTGCTGAAAGCCCAACGCCGATAGGATCAGAAAGATCAGCGTCGATTGGATGGTGTTGAGTGTTGAGAACGTTTGTATAGAACTTGCGCCTGTCAGCGACGCCCAATACGGCGTGTTGGACAGCATCAGCTTACAAGCAGACGCCGCCGCGATCATGACCAATAGGATGCTCAGCCCGCGCCGCGTGCGCTGCGGCGTCGGCATCAAACCGGCGCGCATTTGATGGGCGAACTCCGCGCGCTGGATCGGATGATCCGCGCTGCGCCGCCACCAGCCGATCACGCGCTGTAGCCCCATCGTCACGCGGTGTCAGCTCCGCACACGGGCGAGCATCGCTTGCAGCGCCGCCTGTTGCACTCGGCGTTGTGCCGCCGTGGCTTGGCTGATCGCCCCCGATGCGACGCGCCCGCCCGTCCCCCCAACGGGCGTTCCGCCTGTGGGCGCGCTTGAGGTTGGCAGCGGCTGCGTTCCCCCTCTGAACGTATCCGTCGGCATGGACGGCGTGGGAACGGGCGAGGGGGCGGGCATGATATCGGGTGCGGCAACGGCGATCCAGCCGGTATAACCCGCCGCGCCGAGTGCTGCCGCGCCCGTTGTGTCGTCCGGCGCGATGTGGGCGCAGCCGATCAGCGCCGCATGTGCCGCCCAATCGGCGTGGGCGTCCGCATCGACGGCGATGCGAATGCGCGGATGGTTCGTCCGCCGCATGATGATGCCCGCCGCATCCGCCGCTGTCCGCATCAGGGGGCTGTCGGCGCGCGGCGCGATGAACAGCGCCACGTCCATCGCATTGGCGTAATCTTCGAGCCAGCGTAGATGCTCGTTGAGCAGATCGAGCGTCAGTTCGGCGCGCGTCTTGTAGGGGGACAAGTCGGGCAGGGGCGGCGCGCTCGTCCCGAATGCGATCACCACGCCCGCCGCGTGCAAGTCGCCCGCGTCTGTCAGCGCGACGCGCAGCGACTCCAGCGCGAACTGGCGCTGTGCTGGATCGGGATGCAGCAGCGCGGACGCATCGCCGTAGTGCAGCGCCGAGACGCGAATGCCGACGGCGTTGGCGTCGTGCATCCATTCATCGATGGTGCGATTCGGCTCATGCAGATCGATCTCGACGCCCTCGAATCCGGCGTCTTTGGCGTCGCGCAAGCGGTCAAGGATCGGCACGTCGGGTTGGAGCGCCGCCAGTAAACGGGCTTGGATCGCGTATAGGTTGGACATGAATGCGCTCCTTCATCGTTGGGCAGGGCGTAAACCTGCCCGCTGCATTCGCATGGCGAAACGGAACACCGTTGGCATAATGTAGGGGTTTGGCGTGCCAAACCCTCAGCGTCCCAAACCCGCGCGGGCATGGAGCGCACGTGGTTACGCGCTACGAATTGGCTTCGGCGACGACTTCCGCCAGCACATCCAGCGGCACGGAGCCGCGATTATAGGTCACATCGTTGAGCGTGATGAACGTCGGTTCGGCGTCCCCAATGCGCACCAAGATGGCGGGCGTGCCAGCCACGCCGAGACTCTGTCCGTACTCAACATCTGTCGTCACGCGCTCAACCGTTTGGGCGCATTCCAACGCGGCAGTGATATCGATGTTCAAGTCTTCGAACAGCGTGATAATGGCGTCGTTTTCATAGCTCCCCGCCAATGCCAGATCGTACAACCCCATGTACGCCGTCCAGAAGATGTTTTCCTGCTGCGTTTCGGCACAGTCCAAGACTTGCGATACGCCCGCCGTGAGCTGTCCGCCCGCCGTCGGGAAAATGCGCGTCTCTAATGCTGCTTCGCCCGTCGCCACATGGTCGCGGATGAACGCCGTGATCGTCTCGTGATAATCTTGGCAATGGGGGCAGCCAAAATCCTCGAATACCACCAGCGTGATCGGCGCGTCCGCCGCTCCCAAGACGAATGCGCCATCTTCCGTCCGCGACTTGGGCAGACTTTCGATCAGCGCCTCGAAGTCGTCTGCGACCGATGCGCTCGGCGTGGCATCCCCGCCAAATGCGCCCGACATGCGCGCGTTGAGTGTTTGTATCAATGGGATTGGCGTCGATTCTTGCGCGCCGACGCCCGCTACCGTCATCATCAGGATGAAAGCGAGGATCGCTGCGATCCATGACAAATGTTTGCGATACATAGGTCGTTTTACCCTCTCGTCTCGTCTCATTTGATTGTACCCTGAATATACATTGGTTACGCAACCGTCCTGCCGTTTCGACGTGACAAAGATCATTGATCGAAACGCATAAATCTATGGTTTAATATGACATAAAAGGTAACTACTCAGCCATCACGACTTTTTGGCTCATAACGGTTGACAATAGACCACTTTGTAGTGGATTTTGGTCGTGATCTTCGTGCCACGAAGTTCTTTATGGACATCTAAGGCTTATATAG
>Ga0163144_10013489_pt1 | contig 17055 bp, 17 predicted proteins | sample OliLak19BULKMAT1_FD_123175 | JGI IMG/M metagenome (GOLD analysis project Ga0163144, IMG submission 123175) | Freshwater microbial mat bacterial communities from Lake Vanda, McMurdo Dry Valleys, Antarctica - Oligotrophic Lake LV.19.BULKMAT1 | ecosystem: Environmental > Aquatic > Freshwater >... | reverse complement strand
AGCAACGTGTCGTCGTGATATGTTCAGATTACCTCGTGATTTCCGGTGTTTTTCGTTGCCAGCTTTGCCTTGTCTGCGCAGCTCCTCAAAAATACACTCCTTTTCGCTAGTATAAAGGGCTGCCCCATGCCCCCACCCACCACCGTCACTCTTGGCCTCGTGCAGATGCGCTGCTCGGCCAATAAGCAGGCCAACCTCGATAAGGCCCTCGCCCGGATCGGCGAGGCGGCCGCCGCCGGGGCGCAGGTCGTGTGCTTGCAGGAACTCTTTGGCAGCCTCTACTTTTGCCAGACCGAGGACCACCGCCAGTTCGATCTGGCCGAGCCGATTCCCGGCCCGGCGACCGAGGCCCTTGCCACCGCGGCCAAACAGCACGGCGTGGTCGTGATCAGTTCGCTCTTCGAGCGCCGCGCTCCCGGCCTGTACCACAACACGGCAGTGCTGTTCGATGCCGACGGCTCCACGCTTGGCCTCTATCGCAAGATGCACATCCCCGACGACCCGCGCTTCTACGAAAAGTTTTACTTCACCCCCGGCGACCTGGGCTTCAAAAAATTCGACACGCGGTTCGGGCCGCTGGGAACGTGCGTCTGTTGGGATCAATGGTATCCAGAGGCGGCGCGGCTTACGGCCCTGGCCGGGGCGCAGATTTTGTTTTACCCCACCGCGATCGGCTGGCTAGTCGAAGAAAAGGCCGAATACGGCGCTAGCCAGCACTCCGCCTGGGAAACGATGATGCGCAGCCACGCCATCGCCAACGGCGTCTTCGTCGCCGCCGTCAACCGCGTCGGCCTCGAAAACGAACCCGGCAGCGACCGCAACGGCATCGAGTTCTGGGGGGCGAGCTTTGTCGCCGACCCCAACGGCAACATCCTCGCCCGCGCGACGCATGAGATGGAAGAAACGCTGCTAGTGGAATGCGACCTCAACACGATCGACGTAGTCCGCACGCACTGGCCGTTTCTGCGCGACCGGCGGATCGACGCGTATGAGAACTTGACGAAGCGGTACTTGGATTGATAGGGCGGGAGGGCGAGGCTCCCGCCGAGCCGTGCGATTCATCGAACCACATTTTTTTGCCACAGAGGAACAGAGGACACGGAGACCTTCACGGAGAAGATTGTCCGAAAATTGATTTTTCAGTCCGTTTAGGTAACGGCATAGCGACGAACATGAAACCTCCCTCTCCCGTTGACCGACTCGCGCGTGACCGGTTGATTGCCGTCATTGAGGATTGGCTCAATCTGAAAATTACGGCATTTCAGTTTGACGATCAACTGTGGGAAATCCGTTCAAAAGATCAATCCGTAAAAAGCGTAATGGATCAATTATGGTACACATATGATGACGTACGGGACCATCAAATGGACTATGAAAAGCCGACTTGGGATTGGGCGCAACGGATATTGCTCCTCCTAAAGTCCAACGCACAAATGCAGATTCAACGTCGGCGAATTTGGTCCTGGACTCAAATCTTGGTCGCTTTAAGTCTTGCTGTTTTTCTCTGCGTCGCACTTTGGTTCGGTTGGGGGATCCAATTGCTAGCAATAGCGATACCCTTTGGAATCATTTCGATCTGCATTCAAAAATATCGCGAGTCGCGCTTAATGCAGATCTCAGATGCAAATCTATCGATCTGGCCTTTTGAATCCGTGGCCCAGCTCATGTACATCCGCAGGGCTGCACCTAATTTTCAGAAACAACAATTTTCTGGCAGGCAATCGCGGCCTTATACGCGCAGCAAGTTGTCACTGCTACCAGGATATCTCGTCTTGAATGCAATCTGGTTAATAGCCGGTCCCGCGGTCTTGTTTTTTCAACTTTGGCCGGATCGAATTAGCCGGACTTCAATTGTGGAATAAATTCACTTTGCTCGGGTGTGGACAACCTCGAAAAAAATGCGAGTTAGCCGCAGCTTGAAAACAACGCTAAACCCCCCTACTATCTACGCCTTCTTGAATCTTCATTATTAATTCTTCATTCCCCCCTGCAATTCATCGTTCCTCGTTCATCGCTCATCGTTTACCTCCCCGCTCCTTGCCAAGCGCGGCCAAATTTCGCACAATCATTGGGGCATTTGTCCGCTTCCATTTAATCCGCCCCTTTGCCGCCCAATTTGTGCATGGCTACTGACAGCTCCGAGAGCGAAATCCCCAGCGAATCTGCCCCCCGCGACGATGCGGCCGATGGCAAAACGCCTCGCGAACTCGGCTACCGCATGCCCGCCGAGTGGGAGCCGCACGCCGCCACTTGGCTCTCGTGGCCGCACAAAGAAGCGAGTTGGCCGGGCAATTTCGCGCCGATCCCGCGGCTTTATGCCCATCTGGTCCGAACGCTCTCGCGGCATGAGCCGGTCCATGTGTTGGCCGGCGGCGAGGAATTGTTTGCCGCCGTGTCGCGGCTGGTCGGCAATTTGCCGAACGTCACCGTCCATGACATTCCCACCGACGACGCCTGGCTGCGCGATAGCGGACCGACATTTTTGGTCGGCCCGCGCGGCGCGCCGCCTACGCTGGTGAACTGGGGTTACAACGCCTGGGGGAACAAGTACCCGCCGTATGAGCACGACGATCTGATTCCGACCGAGATCGCGGCCGCGACCGGGCGAAAGATTTTCACGCCGGGGATCATCCTCGAAGGGGGAGCGATCGACGTCAACGGCCGCGGCACGCTGCTGACGACCGAGCAATGCCTGCTCAATCCGAACCGCAATCCGCACTTGGATCGAGGGGCGACCGAGAAATTTCTGTGCGATTATCTCAACGTCAACAAGATTCTCTGGCTGGCCGCGGGGATCGTCGGCGACGACACCGACGGCCACATCGACGAGCTGGCCCGCTTCGTCGGCCCGCGCACGGTGGTGGTCGCCGTGGAACGCAACACAGCCGATGAAAACTACGCCGCGCTGCAAGACAACCTCGCGCGGCTGAAATCGTTCACCGATCAAGACGGTCAAGCGCTCGACGTGATCGAGTTGCCCATGCCCGGCCCGTTGTATTACGAAGACCAACGGATGCCGGCGAGCTATTGCAATTTTTATATCGCCAACGGCGTGGTGCTGGTGCCGCAGTTCGGCGATCGGGCGGATCACGCGGCACTCGACATTTTGCGGCAGCTTTTCCCCGGGCGCGAAGTGCTGGGACTTTATGCCAGGGAGTTGGCCTGGGGCCTCGGGGCGTTTCACTGCATTAGCCAGCAGGAGCCGAGTTGATTTCAAGAAATAACATGCCATACTAGGCGCAAGAGATTTTGTACTTGATTCCAACATTTTGTGGGGGAGATGTAAAATGGCGGCTGTACCTAAAAAAGTTCGTGAACGACTGGTTGCAGGCATTAAAAGATATCAGCCAATCCTGCAAAACGCCAAAGCGCGTGATATTGGCGAAGCGGATACGGTAACGATTATCAAAGACATGCTCGCCGATGTGTTTGGATACGACAAATTTCTTGAAGTTACCTCGGAGTACGCCGTTAAATCGACTTATTGCGATTTAGCAATCAAGTTGGATGGCGAGTTAAAATGCTTGATCGAGGTGAAAGCGATTGGTATCGAGCTCAAAGATACGCATGTCAAGCAAGCCACTGATTATGCGGCGAACGAAGGAATCGATTGGGTGTTGTTAACAAACGGCATCATTTGGCGCGTTTACCGTGTCCTTTTTACAAAACCAATTGATCAAGAGTTGGTCATTGAAATCGATTTCCTCAAAGTCAGCCACAAGAGTGAGGACGATTTAGAGTTGCTCTTCATGTGGTGCAAAGAAGCTTGGCAACGGTCTGTCTTGGGGGAATATCATATCCAACGACAAGCATTGAGTCGCTTCTTCATCGGTGCCATGCTTCAGACAGAAGCAGTGCTATCAGTTATCCGTCGCGAATTACGCCGAGTCTCGCCGGATGTTAAAATTGAAATCGAGCAAATTCATAGCGTCTTGATCAATGAAGTGATCAAGCGTGACGCGATGGAAGGCGAGAAAGCAGAGGAAGCAAAAAAGAAAATCAACAAGGCAATTTCCAAAGCCCAGAAGGAAAAACAGGAAAAGGAAGAATCGTCGGCCAACGAAATTAAAATTGCCGAGACTGGATGATAAAATGTCATCGACATCCCATCGCTTTTTAACTGAAGAAGAATTCTTCCTTTGGGAAGAATACCAACCGCTTCACAAGCATCAATTCTATCGTGGTGAAGTTTTCACGATGGAAGGCTCGACCGCTGATCAAGCCACGGTAAATGTCAATCTTTGCGTATTCTTTGGTAATCTCACTCGAAGTCTGCCTTCACAGTGCTATGCTTCGTTGCTTATGGTGCGTTGTCCGAGCGGATTGTTCACCTATCCAGACTTCATCATTGTCGAGCAAGAACCGCAATGCTATGACCGAAAACAACGCGTGCTCACAAATCCAGTTTGGATATTTGAAATACTTTCATCCACAACGGAGGCGTATGATCGTGGCGTGAAATTCGAACATTATCAGTCAATCTCTACATTGAAGCACTATGTGATTCTCGCTGAGAATCGGCCGCACATCGAACATTACCAAAAAGTTGGCCAAAGTGAGTGGCGGTTGCAATCACTTAAGGGATCAAACGTAATTTGGGAACTTTCAGAGTTTAGCACATCCGTTAGTATTGGCGAGTTCTATCATAAGGTCGACTATATCGAAAATGAGGTTCGTGAAGCACTCGATACTTGTTTATGTGATCCGACAGAACCTCCAAATCTTTATGGCTGATTCACATACTCAAATACTCCTCCAACGCCTCGCGCATCAACGCCGCGTTCGGCGTCTTGCCGGTCCAAATCTTAAATCCGATAACCGCTTGGTTCACCAGCATCCCCAAGCCGTCAAGCGCCGTTCCGCCAGCATCGCGCACCTCTTGCAAAAACCTTGTGTCCGGCGGGCTGAAGACCACGTCCGCCGCCACTAGCCCAGGCCTGAACGACTCGCGCTTCACCGGCACGCGAACCTCGTCGCTAAACAGCCCGATGCTGGTGCCGTTGATCACCACATCGGCGTCGGCGGGAATTTCGTATTCCTTGGGCCAGGGGACGAAATCGGCCGCGGCGTGGACCTTTTCTCGCAGCAGTTCGGCCAGCGCTTCGCCTCGTTCCGCCGTGCGGTTGACGATAGTGAGATGCCCCGCTTGGGCCAGGGCCAGCTCGACCGCGATCGCGCGTGCAGCGCCGCCTGCGCCGAGGATCACGCACCGCTTGCCGGCCGGATCAAGGGCCGTTTTGAGCGATTCCAAAAAGCCCTTGCCGTCGGTGTTCTCGCCCAGCAGCTTGCCGCCCGCGTTGTGAACGCAGTTGACGGCCCCCATCAGCCGGGCGGCTTGGCTGAGGTCGTCCAGAAATTCGATCACAGCCACCTTGTGCGGCATCGTGATGTTGCCGCCGCGAAAATTCATCGCCCGCGCGCCGCGGACGGCGTCCCCCAGTTTTTCGGCCGGAACCTCCAGCGTGAGATAGCGCCAATCCAGACCGAGGTCGGCCAAGGCTTTTTCGATGATAAATTGCGTCGGATTTCCCGCGACCGGGGAGCCGAACAGAAACAGAATTTCTTGCAGCGAGTTGGACACGGTAAACAAACGGGCGGGAGGTGCGGCGGGCGGGGGGGAACTTGTCGAGCAAGAAATACAAACAGTCCGGCGACTCCGTTAGTGTACTCGATGCCGCGTCGTTTGCCAGCAAGAGATTGGCCCGAGAAATGTAAACTGAGGCTGTAATTGAGCCGGTTTTGAGTTAAAATTTGAAGTGCGGCGTGCGTCCGCATTGCCCCTTATCCTTACCGCAAAAGCTGACACTGATGGCGACTATTGCATTTAAACCGTTCACCGTCGAAAACTATCACGCAATGGCCGCCGCGGGAATCATTGCGCCGAATGACCGGGTGGAATTACTTCAAGGGCAGGTGATTCAAATGAGTCCGCAGGGAAGCCGACATTATGGGTTTCTTTTGAAATTGCAAACGCTCTTGGTCCAGCAACTCCAGGGAACGGCACTGCTAGCCGTACAGGGCCCGATCGCCTTGAACCCTCTCTCGGAGCCGGAACCCGATCTGGCCGTCTTGCGCCTGCGAGCCGACTACTACCAAGTCAGCCTTCCCACAGCCGGAGATCTCTATTTGCTAATTGAAGTAGCCGATTCGTCATTAACGTATGATCGCGAGCAAAAATTGCCGGCTTATGCGCAAGCCGGAATTCCGGAAGTGTGGGTTTGCAACATAGTGGACGATCAAATTGAAGTTTATACGGAACCCAACGGAGCGGATTATCAGCAATGCAGGATCGCACACCGCGGCGATTCACTCTCGCCATTATTATTACCGCATGTGAAGCTTGCGCTAGCGGAAGTTTTGGCCTAGTATTCTCACAAATACGACGGGACACGCTCCAACCTAATTGCCATAGGTTACACGCCCGCTCTCAAAACATCTTTTGTTGCCCGTCGGAGTCCTCTTCCGGCACGGCCAGGCCTAAATGTTGATACCCGCGCGCGGTCAGTTTGCGGCCGCGGGGCGTGCGGACGACCAGTTCGCTGCGGAGCAGAAACGGCTCGACCTCGTCGGAGAGCGTGTCGGGGGCCGCGTTGATCGTGTGCGCGATCGCCTCGACCCCGACCGGCCCGCCGTGAAAGACGCGGGCGATGGTTTCGAGGTATTTGCGGTCTTGGCCGTCGAGGCCGAGGATGTCGATCGCCTGCATTTCGAGCGCCTTGCGCGAGACCTCGATGGTGATCGTGCCGTCGGCGCGGCTGGTGGCGTAATCGCGGACCCAGCGGAGGCGGTTGTTGGCCAGACGGGGCGTACCGCGGCTGCGGCGGGCGATTTCGATCCGGCTGGCGTCGTCGATCGGCATCCGTAGTTTTTGCGCATTGCGGCCGATGATCTCGGCCAGCTCGTCAACCGAATAAAAATCCAAATGCTCGCGCATGTGAAAACGATCGCGCAGCGGCGCCGAGAGCAAACCCGTGCGCGTGGTCGCGCCGATCAACGTGAACGGCTTCAGCGGCATGTTGAGCGTTCGCGCCGAAACTCCTTCTCCCAACGTGATGTCGATCCGGAAATCTTCCATCGCGGGGTACAGGAATTCCTCGACTCCCTTCGGCATGCGGTGGATTTCGTCAATGAACAAGACCGATTGCCCGGCCGCGTTGGTCAGGTACGGAATCAAATCCTTGGGGGCCATCAACGTCGCCCCGCTGGCGATTTGCATCTCCACTCCCAACTCGCGCGGAATGCAGGTGGCGAACGTGGTCTTGCCGAGGCCCGGCGGACCATCGAAGAGAATATGGCCCAGCGTTTCCCCTCGTTTGCGCGAGGCATCGACGGCGATCATGATCCGCTCAAAGACCTCGCGCTGGCCGACCATGTCGCGCAACTGCGAGGGACGCAAATCGACGTCGGGGCTGTCGTTGGCGGCGGGAGTAGTCGAGCTGAGGACCGTTTCGCGGGGCATTGAGGGGAGTTGGGGATTGGGCGTTGGGGTCGGAGGACAAACTTCCCCCGCTCGAGTAAGCGTGGGTAAGTTAAATCACTCGGCCGGTTTCATCATTGCTTCCATACGACGGTTGATTTCTTCTTGCGAAACGTCTTCGGTGTGCGTGGCCAACGTCCAAACGTGGCCAAACGGATCGCTCACGGTGCCGGCGCGGTCGCCGTAAAACTGATCGGCCACCGGCCGCACGACGGTCGCGCCGGCCGCCACCGCCTGGGCGAAGCGGTCGTCCACGCCTTCGACATACAGCAAAATGCTGGTCGCGGCGCCGCCCAGCGTTTGCGGACTGCTGTACCCGCCGGTGGGGTTTTCTTCGGCTAGCATGATGATCGAATTGCCGATCTTGATCTCGCCGTGGGCGACCGTGTTATTCGGCCCGGCCAGCCGAAGCACCTCGATCGCTCCGAAGGCGCGTTGATAAAACTCGACCGCCGCCGAGGCGTCGCGGATGATCAAATAGGGGGTCACGGTGTGATAGCCGGCGGGAATCGGAAGGACGGGCATGGCTGGAGGCTGGAGTTTGATATCGGGTTTGTGAAGGAGTTAAACGGAAATGGGAATGTTCATCTTGGATGCTCTGTGCCGGAGTATTTACGCTTTCGCGATCCCCCCTGTGAGCCTAACGCCAGAGGGGAAAACTGGCAACCGCGTTGCCTTCGGTAGCCGGATTGCCGCGTCCCGCGACCAGGGGTCAAACCGCACGCCGAATTTTTCACCCGATTTGGAGCGGAAGTCGCCTGACTTCCGTGCTTTTTTTCTCAATCGGGAGCAGGAATGCCGAAACTGCACCCCGTTCCGCTACGGGAAAATCAGGTTAACGGCTGCCTGTGGAGCCCTATTTCAGCGGGTTGCCAAGTTGACGTCCGCACGGATCATGAATACATTCATAGCAGACTCATGGGCCGGCTGGTCCGCGCCTGGATGTGTGGGTAACAAGGTTTGCCCCCCTTCCGCGAAGGCCGCGCCTCATGACTCATTGGAGGGACGTGCCATGCCGTTATTTGAAGTTGAGACCGAGGGCCATATCATCATCACCTGGGCCGGTGATGAATCCGTGGCGAATCTCTTGGTCAGTGATGCTTACCCGAGCGAAAAGGTGCTCCGCATGACCAAGCGGCCGCGCGACACCTGGGTCATCAGCAAATCGGCGTTGGGAATCGAAGGACACGCCGATGTCTGCCACGTTGCACGCGATTGCCTGAGCAAAGCCTCGGGCGACAAAGTCCACGCGATCCGGCTTTACATGCACGAGACGGGGACCGATCTGGAACGCTCGCGTAAAGTGATCGAATCGAACATGGTCATGGGCTGGTAGGGTCTCTACGGTGTTTGTAGGGTGGACTAAACCGCGTTTAATGCTATTTGGCGAGTGAAGTTCGCTGGCGCAGGTCCACCAAATTTTGCTGAGCAATAAATTCATGTAGGACGGATTTTGAATCCGTCCTATATTGAATTTTCTATACATATTGTGGAAATCGATACGCTAAACTTGTTTATTTATAGAATAAGATCGCTTGCCAAGCCAGTAGCCTTATCGAATCTAAACGATAAAGCTGCCGAATTGTGCTGAAGTGCCATTACATTTTAGTGACCACTCAACGCCGTTTTCTTTTTTGCGTTCGCGCCCCGTTAGCCCTGGCCACCATTGCACGGACATTTGTGATCGAGAGTGACGAAAGGAATTCCGGTTGAATCCACACGACATTTGATCGGTATTGACCAAATTGATCGCGTAACCTAAACGAAATTGTATGATCACGCGGCGCGCGATCACCGCCATAAGCACTATGTCCACCGAAAACTGGCTCGCAATCAGGAAATGCCTTTCGGATCACTTCCGTCGCGTGTGCCATTTCGTCGCGGTCAGCTTTTCGATTAATATTTCCCACTGTTCATAACCTTATAACTACGGCTAAGTCTCGATAAATTCCGGCGGATTGTGATTCAGATTATCTTCTCCGCCATAACCCCAGCGCGACCAATCCTGCCGCGCCGCAGAGCAAACAACTCGGTTCCGGAATCGCAACGGGCGAATAACTGATTTGCGTAAAATTTACCTGCGCTTCGGCCGACCGGGTATTGTCGCCAAAGTACAGAAAATTGCTCAGGCCATAAGGATCGGTCGGAAAACCGGCCGTGGGATATTTCCGCAACGGTCCGGTAAGCGGTGTCGCCAAGCCTGGGGCAAAGAAGGAATAGGTATTCTCAAAGACCGAGAGCGTGTAATTCGAAATGACCTGGGTGTTGTCGTAGAGGGCTTCCTCGACGTGGGTAAACGTCGTGCTTTGGGCGAAGATGCGGTCGGACCAAAACCCAAGCTCGACGCCGAAATTGTCGCTCCCCAACACCAACAGGCTAAAGCCCGCGCGGTCGTTGGTGGCGTGGCTTTCGTTGAAGACCTGGGCGTTGATGCTCAGCGCATAACCTTGCATGCGGTCGAAGTGGACTCCAACCGGAATGTTCCCCAGCAGACTGCTGCGAATGTAGCCCGCGCGATCCGTGATGGGATCAGCCGTGTCTAAAAGCATCGTGTTGGCGAGGTTGGTCTCGATGACCGACGCGGCGGGCTGGCCGAACGTACCGTTATCGGCGTTATAGAACCACCCTTGGTCCTGCGGCTTTTGCCCAGTGGTGGAGTTATACAAGATGATCGGAGCGGCGGAGGCGGTCGCGGGGCTTAACAAAGCGGCAAAGCTAACGCACAGCGAAGAGACAAAACGGTGATTCATGTTGCGGAGCATGAGGGTAACAGCCGTGGTGAAATAATGTGATCGAAAATCAAGGTATTCAAACAATGATGAAACTTGCGAACTTACGCCAGGCACAAACGATCCATACGCCGCAGGAATTATCGCGATTCAGGAAAACGCTTGCAGGCGATACTGACGAGCCAATGCAGAAACAAGTCCGGTAAAGAAGCTGACACGAAAGCAGGTCAGCGGATGCTAGGACTAGCGACTCCCAAGATTAAATGGAACTTATAAATAAGTGCGGATGATTCATTGCGGCCTGCCGCACGAACATGCTGCTCGTTTTAGCATAATTGGCATTGGAAAGGCAAGCAATTGGGGTATGTGGTACGGGGTATGGTCGGCAGATGATTTCTAGGGGGTCATTAACGCCAAAAATCCGTCATCGAGCAATGCCATGTCGGACTGCGCGCGGAGCCGCTCATCGGCCCAGACCGCAATCCATGTTGCCGTGTTAGGCAATGCTGGGCGACGGGATAATTCTCCGGAAATGAGTCGAATTCTCGCTCACAGAATGTTGCCCAAACGCGCGCCGATCCGCTACAACGAAGAGTGTGCGGGGGTTTTATTTTCTAGCCCACTCGCACTCCCATATCTCTTCAATCAGGGAACCGCAGTCATGTTCGCTACTCGTTGGTATTTTTCGTTGGCGATGTATATTACAGGAGCGTTGGCGTTGGTCTGTACGGTCGGCGCGGCCGATGCGCCAAAGCTCGACGCGGTCGCCGAGAAGGGCGTGAATTATCTCATTACCAAGGGGCAAGCCGCCGACGGCTCGTTCACCAAGCAGGCCGGGATCGGCATCACCGCCCTCTGCACCAGCGCGCTGTTGCGTAACGGCCGCGGGCCGAACGACCCGGCGGTCGCCAAGTCGCTCAAGTTTCTCGAAAGCCAGGTTCAGCCCGACGGCGGCATCTATGGCGGCGAGAAATCATTTTTGCGGAACTACGAAACGTGCGTGGGGCTGCTCTGCTTCAAAGAGGCCAACGCCGACAAGCGTTACGACAAGATCATCGCCAACGCCGACAAGTTTCTTCGCGGTCTGCAGATAGACGACAAAGATGGCAAGACCAAGGCCGATCTCGATTACGGCGGCGTCGGTTACGGCGGCAAGGGGCGGCCCGACTTGAGCAACACGGCCTTTCTGGTCGAGGCGATTGTCGCGGCAGGCGCGGGGCCGGAAGACGAAAACGTGCAACAGGCGTTGATCTTTATCTCGCGCTGCCAAAACCTGGAGAGCGAACACAACACCTCGCCGCTGGCCGCCAAGATCAACGACGGCGGGTTCTATTACACGTTGGTCAACGACGGCGAAGGGCCGGATAGCAAGAAAAGCCCGGACGGCGGCTTGCGCAGCTATGGCTCGATGAGCTACGCCGGGTTCAAGAGCATGCTCTATGCCGGGCTCAAGCCGGATGATCCCCGCGTGAAGGCGGCCGTCACCTGGCTCAGAAAGCATTACGACCTGAAAGCCAATCCGGGCCTCAACGACGCCGGGCTGTTTTACTACTATCACCTGCTCTCGAAGGCGCTTTCGGTTCACGGCGAAGATCAATTCACCGACGACAAGGGGAAAGCGCACGACTGGCGGGCCGAGCTGGTCGCCGAACTGGCCGGCCGCCAAAACGCCGACGGCTCGTGGGTGAACAAGAACCGCCAATGGCTGGAGACAGATCCGAACCTGGTCACGGCGTATGCGCTGTTGGCGCTGGCGCAGTGCCGGAAGTAATCAATCAATTTATCCCAACAGGACTCAATCCTTCAGCCCAGCGGTTGGACGCCACCGGCGGCCTACCCTGGGTATATTCCAGATCGATTCTTGACTACCCTGAAGGGGTTGAGGCAAGTACTTCAAGCCTTTCAACGTAAATACTGGCTTAAATGCCGTTATCAAACTACCTGAGTACTAACTAATTCGACTGTATCCAGTTCGGCCGTTCGCCACCACTAATTGCGATAGCAGTACCCGCAGAACCACTACGGCTAGTGAACCTGATACAGTAGAACTAAGCAGAATCTATTTCAATTAGGAGTTACGCACTAGCATGGTTTTCAAACCACATGTTGCGATAGCATTCTTGACGCTATCGCAAGATACTGAGCCAAATTGTGCAAGTGCGTAACTCCTATCAATATTGCAAATTCGCCGTTAAACTGTTTTATACGATACGAACTACAATACTAGTCAGAGCTTAATCGCGGGGCACTGATACGATTTCAAAATCTGATCTTGCTCTTGATTCTGATTGCCGGTTGTGGCGAGAAGCTGGCCACGACCGATGAAAAGTCCACCGATATGGATCGTGACATTCAATTGGTTGACAATTACTTAAGCAAGTGGGACCGTTTCGCCCTCGGTGAAAACCAACTCTTTCCCATCCTGAGGGAAAGCAAACCCGCGTTCGAGGCCGCTCTCGTCCGGCTGTTGCAAGCCGATGACAAGCGCGCAACGGCACGCTTGATTTTCTATCCTGTGGTTCAAGTGGGTGGTTCCATCCCTGCCAACTCGGAACTAGGCAAGGCCAGCGGGTCGGTCCTTGGTTCGGATTTCCCGATCTCGACCACCAAAGAAGGTAAGCAGGTTTATTTCGGCGGTGATTTATACCTGTGGTGGGAATCAACCCATAACAAGTACGAAGCGTACCCGCTGTTCGATGAGTGGAGCAAGCGGGACTTCGCGCAGACGGTTGTCATTCCCATGTTCAGGTCGGCCGCTAAAAATAAGTAAGCCGCTTACGTCACCAAAGATCCGAGAATATGGATACTTTTCAACAGACTCATAAGTGGTAGCCAATAGCAATCGCAACCTGCTCTCGCACATTGTTGAATGCTATGAAATGTTACCGTAACACTCACCGCGACCGACAACGAGGGGGTTGTCAAATGAGTATTTACGCCACAAATTGGATTCTGAAATTCCCACTCAATAGTGACGTCCACTCCGACTGTGAATGGGTGGAGGTCATCGGCCAGGGTGTGCCCTCACATATTGGTATGCCTACTCCTGGGTATGGCTATGAGTCGGTAGATCCGTATGCCAGCTTTTTACCACCGGCTGTAAATGTGTCTGCCGTTGACGATGGGCTCGTACTACGCGCCATGGTCATCGTGAAAAGAGGAACGAAAGAAGTATGTCAAGAGTACGACAATCCATTATTAGTGCTGTCTGGAACGGAGTATGGCGCGATTCCGTTCGTTGAATTGCATAAACGTATCTGCGATGCCCTGCGAGGAGATTCTCCGAAACTCGTCGTCGAAATCATGGATAAAGATGGCTCGAGACGACTTATGTACGACGATGGATCATCGCGGGAGCTATAAATTGTCAAATACTGCTGTGCTTATCTTTGTCACGCTTTCAGCGTGAATTACGCGTAACGATTCAATTTTATCCCGCAGCGTAAGCAAGGGAGCAGTAAAATTCATCCCTCGCTCACGCGTCGGGTTATGATTTTTTGCGTAACAACGCACTTACTAACCTACTTCCCTTCCTCCCCCTTCAACCCCTTTAGCACCTCCGCCGCGACCGTTTCGTTTGGGCTCACAAAGCCGAACCGGGCGGCGACTTTGCCGCCGCGGACCACGACGGCTGTCAGGTCGGCGTCGCCGTTGATCCCCCAATTTTCCGGGCCTTCGCGGTCTTTGGCGAACATCGCCAGCGTGGTGTGATCGAAGTCGAGCGACTGCGCGATTTTCGGCAGGTGGGCTTTGGTTTGATCGGCGTTGTCGGTCAACCAGACGGCGACCGCGGAGGCGTTCTCCGTTTTGCCCAACTCGCCGTCAACCTTCTTGAGCACGCGGGCTAGCGGCCGGGTGAAGCGGTCGGTGCGAATGAAAAAATACACGGTCGGCTTGTCGCCACGGGCCGCTTGGTAATCGACCTCTTTCCCTTCGTCATCGCCGACCACGCACGTCACCTTGAGCGCGGGGGGCTTCTCCTTCACCACCGGTCCCGATTCGACATCGGCCAAGAGCAACGCGCCGCCGAAACCAAACAGCAACATCAAGGTCAAGATCGCACGCATGGCTGGTTCCTTTGAAAAATAATGAGTCAGTACGGTTTGGCTGGATGCCCTAACATCGCCTCCAGAATCACTCTACACCAATTCGCCGCGGCGGTCGAGAAAAATGGGTGTGGACCGCGGCGGGAAGTGGTATGATATTAGTGAGCTAACTGCCGAAAACGCGGGAGTTTTTTGATGTCCACCGTCCCCATTTACCGCTTTACCCCGTATGCGTTTTACGCCTGGGAAGCCGAACAGCCCGAGAAACATATGCTGTTTCACGGTGAGGCGTTCGCCATGGCGGGGGCCTCGTTCAACCATGCCCGGATCGTCAAGAACCTTTTACTGACCCTGACGCATCGGCTGGGTAGCGGAGATTGCGAGGCAGTGGCAAACGATGTCATGGTCCACGCCCCCGCGGGTCTCGATACTTATCCCGACGTATTGGTGATCTGCGGCCCGCCGGAATACGCGGACCAAAAGAAGCGCGTGGTGACCAATCCTCGCGTGATCATTGAAGTCCTTTCCCCAAGCACCGAATTCTTCGATCGGGGACAGAAATATCAAGAATACAAATCGATTCCGTCATTCGTTGAATATCTGCTGGTGTCTCAAGAGCGTCCCTGGATCGAGCAATTCTCGCGGCAGTCGGACAACACCTGGAACGAACGAGTGGTAGAAGGGATCGACGCCGAGGTGACTTGCGCCGCGCTCGGTTGCCAATTGCCGCTCGCGGAAATCTTCGCCCGGGTGGAGTTTCCGCCGATCGAGGATGTGATCAACCGCTTGCGGTTGTTTAACGCCAAACCGCCGCGCGATGATTGACGCTTTCCTAATCCGCCGCGTCAGCAAGGGAAATTTATCCTAGTCCGCCGCGTCAGCAAGGAAAAAACAGTACAGCATCCCTCGCTCACGCTTCGGGTTATTATTCTCCCTCGCTTACGCGTCGGGCTAGAATAGCTCAATCCAACCAATCTTTCTTTTCCAATCGCTCGGGGACGTATGTTTCGGTGACGTAGCTTAGCGATTTGCTCACCAGGGCTTCGACTTCGAGCTTGAAGCCGTTCTTGAGCATTTGCTCAATCTCGCGTTGCCAGGGCTTTTTGTCCTTAAACCACGGATAGCCGGCGACCTGCTTGGCCCGCTTGATGTCGGTGTCATTAAGGCTGATTTTGACGCTGTCCGAAAGCTTGTAGCGGTCATAATCGATTGACCGCAGGCCGAGATACTTCGCCTCGGGAATCGCCATCCGTTTGCTCTCGTAAGCGAGATTGATCGAGCCTTGCTTGATGACGCTGTAGATGTAATACCCCCACGGGTCGTTATCCAACAGGCAATAGATCGGCAATTTCAATTCATTATGAAGACGATAGAGCATCCGCCGCACGCCGCGCGGGGGTTGCCCGCTGCCGTGCGTGAGCAGGCAATTGTGCTTCATCCAAAAATCGTCTTCGTTGAAGCGGTTCCAGACCGTCCCTTTTTCAACGTGCAACACGAATTTCGCTTTGCAGTCGCGGAATTGAATCCGATCCGGCTCGGCGATCGAGGGAATCCCGTATCCGCCCGAACCCATCCGCGTGCAATCGATATCGTTTCCTTTGTCGATCACGGTGATCGGCCCGACCATCGTGCCGCGGTTTTCGGCAAAGAGGTGCAGCTCTTCGCGGAGCGTGTTGAGGGTGACTTCCAGATCTTCGATGACCGGATCGCATTCCTCCTGGGTGCTAAATGTCTCTTCCTTGGTGCCGGGAATCGTCCGTTTGAGCATGTAATATAGACTTCGCAGGCTGCTGTTTTTATTATCAGACACCAGTTGCTTGCACCCTTTAGCGACCAGCAAAGTCTGCATGTACGCCTTGGCCTGGCTCAGATTGAAGAGCTGCCGGCGATTGGTGGCCGAACCCATCTCGATCATCCGCTTTGATTTGTTGAACTTGACGTTCGAGAGCGAACGTGCGGGGACGTCGAGGTGCGGCTCGCGTTTTTTGACGGCGGCGGTAACGACCCCGTCTGCCAGATTGCGGATCTGGCCGAGCGTGTTTTTATCGCGCTGCGTCAGCTTGGCGGCCAGTGCCGACGACTTGACGGCATCGGAATTGGGGGCGGATTTGCGGGGTTTTTTGGCCATGGGTGCGAAAATAGTCGGGGTGTTCACAAAGCCGACGAAGGCATGAGGTGCTAACGATATCTATTATTCCTTAGTTACTTTCTCCACCGGCACAATCAACACGCTCTTATCATTCACCAATTCATCCTCGGCCTGTTCGACTAACCGCCCCATCTCGTCGTATTTGGCGTCGGCTTGCGAAGTGATCTTTCTGGCCACGTCGAGCAGTTGGTGATACAGCGAATCGCGGTTCGTTTCGTTGATATAGCTCACCGAGTCGGCCACCACCCCCAAATAGCGCAAAAAGATATTCCGCCGATCCCCTTCCTGCTTCGTCTTCAACCGCCGCCGCAAAAACAATCCCAACTTGCGGCCGATGGTTTGGATCGCCAGCCGGATCTCTTTTTGAATCTCGTTATAGCCGGCCACCGCCTCTTTGCTCTCGCTGGTGAACGGAACCCAGACGCTCGCCATGTGGACCATCAAGGTGATCGGGCCGCTAGGAAGGCTGTTGCGCGATTGCGATAGTCCGTAAGAACGCCAGTTCGTTTGCATTACCGTTTGCGTGATGGCGCAGCCCGCGTGCTGAAATTGCAGCGGCACGCGATTGGCGAACCGCAGCACGTTCATCGATTGCCCTTCGTCGAGGTTCACGCTGTGCATAGCCGCGTGCAATTGCTGAATCTCGGGCTTTTT
>Ga0163144_10013485_pt1 | contig 17056 bp, 15 predicted proteins | sample OliLak19BULKMAT1_FD_123175 | JGI IMG/M metagenome (GOLD analysis project Ga0163144, IMG submission 123175) | Freshwater microbial mat bacterial communities from Lake Vanda, McMurdo Dry Valleys, Antarctica - Oligotrophic Lake LV.19.BULKMAT1 | ecosystem: Environmental > Aquatic > Freshwater >... | reverse complement strand
GCTTGGGGCTTGGTTGAATCAGCGTCAAAGAATCGCTTCTGGGTGTAGAGCTCGGCAGACGCGAGCACGTCGACGACCGCGTCGCTGGCGTTCGGGCGGTGGTAAATGCTCGACGAAGGGTACGGACCGTGGGCCAGTTGCGCGGATACCGCCGCGGCAATCTCAGCCGGGTCGTAGCCGACATGGGTCACGTGGTCGCCCGCCAACCGCCCCTGCTGGCGGCCGCCGATGTTGACGACCGGCGTACCGAGATACGAGCATTCCTTGATACCTGCCGATGAATTACCGACCAGGCAGGCGGCATTAGCCAGCAGCGCGACAAACCGGTCGGCCGGCACGTTGGTGATGAAGTGCATCTTCGCCGTGAGCTCGGCGTGACGCTCGCGTATGTGGCGCAGGCTGTCGGCCATCTCGCCGGTGCCCGCATCGGCGTTGGGCCAGAACCAGATCGCTGGAATATCCAGCGCTGCCACCGCCCGAAGCGTGGTTTCGAGGTGCTGGCGGTTGTCGGCCTCGGTCGTCACGGGATGCTGCACCACCATCAGGAACGGCCGCTCGACATCAATCGGATGCCCGACGCCGAACCCGTTGACCTCGTCGCTCGTGATCGCGGTATCGATCGACGCAGCCAGTTCGACATCGAGCGAGCCGGTATTGAAGACGTACTTCGGGTCTTCGCCCATCGCCAGCACGCGCCGCTGCGCCTCGGCATTGGTGACGAAATGCAGGTGGGCCAACTTGGTGATGGCGTGACGCACGCTTTCGTCGATGCTGCCGGTGACGTCACCACCTTCGATGTGCGCGATGGTGATGTTCAGGTATGCGGCGGCCATCGCGATCGCGAGCTGTTCAAAACGATCGCCGCAGATCACGACGACATCCGGGCTGGCGGTGTAAAGCTCGTTGGTGAACTCGAGCGCGGTCAGGCAGGCGGTCTTCGCCATGGCGACATGATTGCCGCCCTCGATCACGTTGAACAACGAGGACGCAATCTCGAAACCGCCGGCCTGGATGTCATCAGCAATGTGCCGGCTGTACTTGTCGAGCAGGATCGATCCGCCGAGCATCAGCTTGAGATCGATGCCGGGGTGCGCCTGGAGCTTGCGGAGCAGCAACTGGCTGCGGCCGTAGTAGGCACGGTTGGTAATCGGAAAGCAGACCTTGCGCTTGGCGGTCACAGGCGCTCCGGGTTGTGGTTGATCACGACCGTCTTCAACTCGGTATAAACATCGAGGGACTCGGTGCCCGGCTCGCGGAAGCCGTTGCCGGAATTCTTGACGCCGCCAAACGGCATGTGCGGCCCAGCGCCAAAGGTGGCGCCGTTCACCGACACCAGCCCGCCACGGTAGCGGGCAACAAATGCCTGCGCCCGATGGTGGCTGGAGGTGTGAATCGCGCCGGTCAGGCCGTAGGTGGTGCCATTTGCCAATCGCACCGCTTCGTCGAAATCCCGGCAGCGATACAGGCAGGTGACGGGGCCAAACAACTCGTGCTGCGAGATCTCGTCGCTCGCCTTGGCGCCTTCAAGAACCGTCGGCGCCATGTAGTACCCGGGCGCCAGGGCGGCCACCGCGCTGCCACCCGCCAGCAACGTGGCGCCGCGCGACACCGCGCCGGCCACCTGCCCCACGAGGCGATCGAGGCTGGCGCGCGAGATCACCGGACCGCATTCATCATCGGAACCCGACCCCACGCGCACGCGAGCGACCCGTTCGAGCAGCGCCGTCCGGAAGGCGTCGTAAACAGCATCGAACACGATCAGACGGCTGCCCGATGCGCATCGCTGTCCGGCATCGATGAACGCCGACGCGACGGCCAGGTCCGCCGCCAGTTCCAGGTCCGCATCGTCGCAGACCACGAACGGGTTCTTGCCACCGAGTTCAAGGCACACCTTCGCGAGCACGGACCGCTCGCTGACCATCTTCTGGATCAACTTGCCGGTTGCAGACGAGCCCGTGAAGCTGACGACGCCCACGCGATTGTCCTGGACCAAGGGCGCACCGGCGTCCGGACCGGAGCCCTGCACCGCTGAGTAGAGGCCAACCGGCAGCCCGGCGTCTTTCAGCAACCGGCCGAATGCCACTGCCGTATGCGGCGTCAGTTCGTGCGACTTGACGACCACGGCGTTGCCGCAGAGTAGAGCGGGAAACACCTTCCAGGCCACGCCGGCGAGCGGACTGTTGAACGGCATGATCGCGGCGCACACGCCAATCGGCGAACGCACCGTCTGCACTGTCCGGTTCGGGATCGGGCTCGGCATGGTCTTGCCGTAGAAGCGGCTGCCCTCGCCCTCCATGAAGATCGCCAGGTCGGCAGACGAGGCGACTTCGGCCACGGCGTTCTTCCACGGCTTGCCGGTCTCGACCTGGATGATCTCGCCGAACTCCTGTTCGCGCTCGCGCAGCAGTTGCGCCGCCCGGCCAAGAATGGCCCCGCGGCGCGGCGCCGGCACTTGCGCCCACGCCTCGGCCGCACCCGCGGCCGACGACAACGCGTGCGCGACTTCGGCCGCTCCGCCACGCGCCACTTGCGCCACCACGCGGTCGTCGATCGGGCAGCGCTTGTCGAACGTGGCGCCGCCAATCGACGGTACTTCCGTGTCGGCGATCCAGTGCGGAACAAAAGTGGGATACGGCACGGTCTACGCCTTGGACAAAGCCTTCGTCTTGGCCAATACCGTTCGGGCGATCGATGCTGCATCGAGGCCGTGGTACGCCATCACTTCGGCATTGGTGCCGCACGCGGGAATTTCGGTCAGGCCGATCTGCGTCACGCCGGCGCGCACGCCGGTCCGGGCCAACGCGGCTGCCACCATCACGCCCTGTCCAAACTCCAGGTAGTGGTTGTCGAGCGTCACGATGTGCTTGAAGCGGCCGAGCACGTCGCGCACCCACTGATCGTCGATGCGATTGAGCCACGGCAGATCGATGACCGCGGCCGACACGCCCTGGGCCGCCAACTCGTCGGCGGCGCGCCAGGCATTGGTGAGCAGCATGGGGCCGTAGCCCACCAGCGCCACGTCGGTGCCGGGCCGCAACACCACGCCGCGTCCCACCTGCAGGGCGTAGTCAGCAGGAACGGCGTACGGCAGGTCGAGCGGCACGTTCACGAATCGCAGGTAGGTGCTGTCGGGGTTCTGCTCGACCGCCCAGCGAATGGCGAGGCGGGCTTCGCGTTCACTGCAGGGCTCGAACGCGATCAACCCGGGCACCGCGCCAATCGCGGAGATGTCGCGCACCGACTGGTGCGAGTGGCCGGGACCGCCAGGCACCAGGCCGGCGAGCGTCGCGGTGTAGATGATCTTCTTCTTCTCGGTGGCGTTGTTGTAGATCTGCTCGTTGGCGCGCGTCGACAGGAAGCAGGCGAACGAGTGCACGACCGGCAGCATGCCGCGCAGCGCCAGGCCGCCCGCCGCCGAGACCATGTGCATCTCGGCGATGCCGCACTCGATGAAGCGCTCGGGCAGTTCGGCCTTGAACGCCTCGATGCCGCAATCCGACAGCAGGTCGGCATCCAGCACCACGATCTCCGGACGATGGCGGGCCATCTCGAGCAACTCGTCGCCGTAGGCGAGCACAATCTTCTCAGGCTTCGTCGGCGAAACACGCACGGGGAGCGGCGCCGAGGTCAGCACCGCTGGCGGCAGGCCGAGCCCGTCGAGCGTCTGGTTGACGCGGGCAATCATCTCGCGGGTGGCGGCGACGTAGTCCTTGAGCGTCGGAGCCCCGGCGTGGAAGTGATAGGTCTGGTCGCCGCAGGCGATGCCCTCCATGAACGACACGCCCTTGCCCTTGATGGTGTCGGCGATGAAGACCTTCGGCTTGTCGGTGACGGTGGCGAAGTGGGCCAGCGTGTCGCGCAGGACGGCGAAGTCGTGGCCGTCGCCGCGCCGCACTTCCCAGCCGAAGTTGCGGAATTTCTCCTCGAGGGGCCCAAGGTCGCTGACTGCGGCCACCGCGGTGTCCGACTGGAACTTGTTGTGGTCGACGATCACCGTAATCTCGGCGAGCCCTTCGTTGGCCACCGGCTGCAGCGATTCCCAGATCTGGCCTTCCTGCAGCTCGCCGTCACCGGTCATCACTACGATGCGGCCGGCGCGGCCGGTGTAACGGTTGGCGCGAGCCATGCCGTAGGCCTTCGAGATGCCCATGCCGAGCGAGCCTGTGTTGGTGGCGATGAACGGGGTGCTGACGTCGGGATGACCCGGCAGGCCGTTGAGGCGGCGCAACTGCGGCAACAGGTCGAAGCCGAGTTTCTCCATCGCGATCAGCAACGAATACAGCGCCGGCGCGTCGTGGCCTTTCGACGAGAGGTAGACATCCGCATCGTCTGTCTCGCCGTTGGGATCGCGCAGGTACTCGGTCCACAGCCACGTGATGATGTCGGTGGAGCTGAAGCTCGAGCCGATGTGGCCGGAGCCGGCCTGCATGATCATGAACAGCGTGTTGATGCGGCACAGGTCCGCCATCAGCCCGGCGCGCACCACTGGATCGCTGACGCCCCCGCGGACCGCGCGAAACACCTCGCGCGAGACGTATGACAGCGAGTCGTCACCAACCAGCGCGCGATCCGAAAAGTCTTTTTCACCCATGGGATTCCTATTGGCTTGAGGCTTGCGGCTTGCGGCTTGAAAACCCGACGAGCCCAAGCCCCAGGTCCCAAGTCCCAAGCCTGCGAGTGTTCATCTGGCGGTCCAGCCGCCATCGACGACGACCATGGCGCCGGTCATGTACGACGAAGCGGGCGAGGCGAGGAACAGCACGGCGCCGTTGTAGTCACTCTCACCGGCCATCCGCCCAAGCGGCGTGCGGCGCTCGTACTCGCGGACGAAGTCTGGATGATGCTCGGCCTCGCGGACGCCTCCGGGCACCAGGGTGTTGGCGCGGATGCCGAGCGGCGCGCCGTACTCGGCCAGCCAGCGCGTGAAGTTGAGCACGCCTGACTTGGCGACGCTGTAGCCGACCGGCTTGAAGTAGGTCGCGCCGCCCACGCGCTTGTAGTCGTAGACCGCCTGGTCGGGCGAGACCACGCCGTAGGTGGACGACACGTTCACAATGCTGCCGGCCGAGTGGCCGGCCGCGCGGAAATGCCGGACGAACGCCTGCGAGGCGAACAGCGTGCTCTTGAGGTGGGAGTCGATCATCGTGTCCCACGCCTCTTCGGGATAGTCCTCGAACGGACCGTTCTCGAGGCCGGCCGAGGCCGGCGACGAGCCCATGCCGGCGTTGTTCACGAGGATGGTGGCCGCGCCCAGGGTGGTGCTGACGCGGGCAAACGCAGCATCGACTGCGGCCTTCTGGGTGAGGTCCACCGACTCGACGTGAATCGGGCGGTCGCCGCCGGTGAGGTCCGCGAACAGGCCGGGTGCGGCGGCAATGTCGAACGCCGCGACGCGTGCGCCGGCCGCGGCGAGGGTGCGGACGTAGTCGCGGCCCAGCCGTCCCATAGCTCCGGTGACGACCGCCACCTGGCCGGAGAGGCCGAACAGCCGCTGCAGCAGCTGATCCTGTATCTCGTTGTTAGACAATGTCTTAGGGGAATACTGGCCGGCGACGGCCGGAACCATGGAGATAAGCCGCTGGCATTCCCAGTCACAGCCAGGGCCGCCAGACGGGAGCCACGTTCAAGAACTGAACGTCCAATTATACACATCTCGTTCACGAAGTGAACGGGAAAGGCCACGGCCCCGGCGGGCCGTGTTCAAAACCTGAACGAGGGGTTACCGAATGGTGCGATTGGCGCTGGCGTAGGTGCGCTTCTCGGCGACCACGCGCTCGATAATCTCATCGAGCTGAACCTTGGGTTGGTAGCCGATCGCCTTGTGGATCTTGGTCAGATCCGGCACCCGGCGCGGCATGTCCTCGAAGCCCTCTTCGTAGGCCTGATCGTAGGGAATCGTGACGATTTCAGACGAGCTGCCGGTCGCCGCCTTGATCCGCTCGGCGAGGCCGCGAATGCTGACCTCTTCGGAGTTGCCGACGTTGAAGACCTGGCCAATCGCCGAGGGTGTGACCATCAGCTTGAGCAGGGCGCCGACCACGTCACCGACGTAGGTGAAGCTGCGCTGCTGGTTGCCATCACCGAAGACCGTGATCGGTTCGCCCTGCAGCGCCTGGCGGACGAACGTCGGCACCACCATCCCGTACTGGCCGGTCTGGCGCGGCCCCACGGTGTTGAAGAAGCGCATCACGATCACCGGCTGCCTGGTTTCTTTCCAGTAGGCCAGCGCCAGGAACTCATCGAGCGCCTTGCTGCAGGCATAGGCCCAGCGGTGCTTGGTGGTCGCGCCCATCACCAGGTCGGCGTCTTCGCGGAACGGCACGTGCACGCTCTTGCCGTAGACCTCGGAGGTCGAGGCAATGAACACCAGCTTCTTCTTCTTGGCGGCGTGCTTGAGGACGACCTCGGTGCCGTGCACGTTGGTCTCGATCGTATGCACCGGCCGCTCGACGATCAGCTTGACGCCGACCGCCGCCGCCAGGTGGAACACGACATCGGCGCGATCGACCATTTCGGCGACCAGCGAATCGTTAAAGACCGTGTCGATGGTGTAATGGAAGCCCGGCTTGCCCTTGAGGTGTGCGATGTTGTCGATCGAGCCGGTGGAGAGGTCATCCAGCACGAACACCTCGTGGTTGCCCTCGAGCAGCGCCTCCGCCAAATGCGAGCCGATGAAGCCCGCGCCACCAGTAATCAATACGCGCATGTGTGTCGCTCTGTCCTCTCTAGGGGCCGGCGGCGCCGACCGTGCCTTGATCGTATCCGCATTGGGCCGGCTTCTGGCAACATTGTCCCCGCCTACCGGGTCGGCTCGTCCGGCAACGCGAGCAAATACCGGCCGTATTCACTGGCCGGGCCAAACGCCGCCGCCAGCCGCAACAGCTGCGCGGCATCGATGAATCCCTGCCGGTAGGCAATCTCCTCGGGACACGCGATCTTCAGTCCCTGGCGCCGCTCAATGGTCTCGATGAACTGGCTGGCTTCGAGCAACGAGGCATGGGTGCCGGTATCGAGCCACGCATTGCCGCGTCCCATCACCTCCACCGACAGGGTCCCTCGCTCCAGATAGACGCGATTCAAGTCGGTGATCTCCAATTCGCCGCGTGGCGATGGCTTGAGGCCGTCGGCAAACTCCGACGCGTGCCCGTCATAGAAGTACAGGCCCGTCACCGCGAAGTTCGACTTCGGATGCGCCGGCTTCTCCTCGATCGAAGTGGCGCGCCCCGCGGCATCAAACGCCACCACACCGTAACGCTCGGGATCGCCGACGTGGTAGGCAAACACGGTGGCGCCGTCGCGCCGCGTGGCAGCCGCCAGCCGCTCCGGCAGATCGTGACCGTAGAACAAGTTGTCGCCGAGGATCAGCACCGACGGCAAGCCGGCGAGAAACTCTCGGCCAATGATCAGTGCCTGCGCCAGCCCACCGGGATTGGGTTGCACCGCGTACTGGAGCTTGAGACCCCACTGGCTGCCATCGCCAAGCAAGTGCTCGAAGGTCGGCGTGTCGCGCGGTGTGGAGATGATCAGGATCTCGCGCACTCCCGCCAGCATCAAGGTGCTGAGCGGGTAATAGATCATCGGCTTGTCGTAGATCGGCAGCAGTTGCTTCGAGACCGCCTTGGTGGCGGGATACAAGCGCGTGCCCGAGCCTCCCGCGAGGATGATGCCGCGCCGGACGTGACCGCTGGTCGACTGTGTCATTGCCGTGCTTCCTGATGCCCCATGACGGGGTGGTTGGGTCCTAACACTTGTGCATGTTCGAGCCCGGTGATGGCCGCCCGCCCCATGGCGAGTTGCGCCTCGGCGGTGCTCCCGCCGATGTGCGGCGTGCCGAGAAATGCCGGCAGCGCCAGCAACTCCGGATTGGCATCAGGCTCCAGCTGAAAGACATCGCAGGCGGCGCCCGCCAGGTGACCGCTCGAGAGCGCGTCAATCAACGCCGCTTCGTCCACCAGCCCGCCGCGAGCCGCATTGATCAGGCACGCGCCCTTCTGCATCCGCGCCAGTTCGGGCGCGCCGATCATCCCGCGCGTCGACTCGACCAGCGGCACGTGCAGCGAGACGATGTCGGCTTCGGCGAGCAGGCGATCCAGGCTGACCGCTTCGACACCGTGAGCGGCGTAGAACTCCGGGTAGTCGCGGATGTCGTGCGCCAGCACGCGGCAGCCGAACGGCGCCAACAACGAGACCAGATCCTTGCCGACGAAGCCGCAGCCAATAATTCCCACGACCCGCCCGGTCAACTGGCGGCCCACCAACGGCTTGAACTCGCCGCCCCGCAGGTCGACGGTGGTTTCCGGCACACGGTGCATCAGGGCAATGGCAAACGCGAGCGTCAGCTCCGCGACCGATCGCCGGTTCACGCCACCCGTCCATGCCAGGCGCACGCCCGCGCGTTCAATCGCCGCGAAGTCGAGGCTATCAAGACCGACGCCGTACTTGCTGATGATGCGCAGCTCGGGCAGTTGGGCCAGCAGCGGGCCGTCGATGCGCTCGAGACCGACGATGGCGCGATCGTGACCACGCAGCAGGTCAACGAGAGCCGCGCCCGACAGGGCAGTCGGCGACTCGATGAAGGTGACGTCTCGATACTGCGCCAGCAATTCGGCGCGTAGCGTGGCGTTGCGCGCAAACGATCGTGAGGCCACGACGACTCGTGTCATGACGGTGTCCCCTGGAGCAGGTGGCGACGCAACGCGTCCTGCCAGGTGGGCATGGTGAAGCCGGCGGCCGCCAGCTTCTGGTTGCTCAAGGCGGCATAGCGCGGCCTCGGCGCCGCAAAGCTCACCGCGTCGACCGAGACCGGCTTCAGTGAGGCCTCAGGGCGGCCCAGTACGCGCGCGATCTCCTTGCCGAGGTCCAGCCACGTCGCGTGCCCCGTGTTGACGCAGTGATAGAGGCCAAACGGCGCCTCGGTGCGCAACAAGTACGCCGACGCCGCGACGACATCATCGATAAAGCTGGGCGATGTCACGCGATCAAAGAACACCGGCGCCTCGGCTCCGGCGCGGACCGCCGCCACGATGCGATCGACGCTGCTCTTCGCGTGCGTGCCGCCAAACAGGCTCTCGACGCGCAGCACGTAGTGCTTGCGCCAGTCGGCCACCAGCCATTCGCCGACCAGCTTGGATTGCGCATAGACGCTCTGCGGCTCTGGCAAATCGTCCTCGGTGTACGGCTGTGACGCCGTGCCCGCGTAGACGAAGTCGGTGCCGTAATGAATCAGGGTGGCGTCGATCGCCTCGGCGGCGCGCGCCAGTGCGCGGGGCGCGAACGCGTTGACCGCAAAGGCATGCTGCTGACGGTCCTGCGCTTCGTCCACGTTGTTGTACGACGCGCAGTTGACGATCGCCGCCGGCGCGACCCGCTGGACGAACTCGAGGACGGCCGCCTGGCCGGTGAGATCGACGTCGGCCCGGGTCGCGGCCACGACGTCGTGCTCACCCGCGAGGCGCGACACCATGGCCCGGCCCAGCTGGCCGGCGGCGCCCACTACCAGCACCTTCATCGGCGCACGCGCTCCTTCACGGCGGCGCGCGTTTCGCGATCGGTCTCGCGCTTGCGCATCGCCTCGCGCTTGTCGTGATCCTGCTTGCCGCGGGCCAGGCCGATGGCCACCTTGACCTTGCCGTTCTTGAAATAGAGCTTGGTGGGGATCAGCGTCAGCCCCTTCTCCACGGTCTTGCCGATCAGCTTGCGGATTTCGTAGCGGTGCAGCAGCAGCCGGCGCTTGCGCCGGGGATCGTGATCGACATAGCCGCGATGGCTATAGGGATTGATGTGCACGTTGTGGAGCCACACCTCGCCCCGGTCGACGCGCGCGAACGCGTCGCGGAGATTGGCTTGCCCTTCGCGGATGCCTTTCACTTCCGTGCCGAGCAGGGCAATGCCCGCCTCGAACGTCTCGAGGATATGAAAGTCGTGATACGCCTTGCGGTTGTCGGCAATCAGCGTGTCTTTCTCGCTGGCGGCCTCTTTGGCGGCCTTCCGCTCGATCTTGGCTTTCATCGGTTTCTTGCCATCTGCGCCGCCAGCGTCACGGCGGCGATCATGCTGCCGGGGTCGGCCACGCCCTGGCCGGCAATGTCGAACGCGGTGCCGTGATCCACGGAGGTCCGGATGATCGGCAAGCCGATCGTCACGTTCACCGCCTGGCCAAACGCCAGCAGCTTCACCGGGATCAATCCTTGATCGTGATAGCAGGCGAGCACGCAGTCAAATTCGCCGCGCGAGGCGCGGACGAACACGGTATCGGCCGGGAACGGCCCGGCAATGTCGATGCCCTCGGCTCGCGCGGCCGCCACGGCCGGCGCCAGCACCGCATCATCCTCGGTGCCCAACAGGCCAGACTCGCCGGCGTGCGGGTTCAGGCCCGCGAGGGCCAGGCGCGGGCGAGTCATGCCGAACAGCGGCCACGATGCGACCGTAAGGCGAATGGTGTCGGCCACCAATTCGCGCGTCAGCAACGCCGGCACGTCGCGCAGCGGCACGTGCACGGTGATCAGCACCACCTTGAGCTGGGGCGCATGAAACAGCATGGCCACGCGGGGTGCGCCGCAGAGATGCCCAATCAGATCGGTGTGGCCTTTCCACGGCAACCCCGCCTGCGAAAACGCCAGCTTGTTGATCGGCGCGGTGGCAATCGCCGCCACCTCGCCGCGCTGCGCTGCGGCCACGGCGGCGACAATCGTGTCGTAGGCGGCCTGGCCGGCCACCGCGGAGACTTCGCCGATCCGAACAGCGGCAGAAGGCGGCGCCGCGAAGATCACCGGCTCGCACACGGCTCGAACCGCGGGATCCGCCGCCGCCTTGGCGACGATTTCTGGCCCAATGCCGGCGGGATCGCCGGCGGTCAGCCCAATTCGCGGTTTGGGGCCTGGCACGGTTACGTCCAAAACGCGGCAGTTCCTGCCGTACGGGGGGTCAGCACGATGGCAATCGTTGCACAGGATGAAAGAACTGCGTCGTTTTCGAGGTAACCGTGCCAGGCCCCGTTACACCGTCAATTCGCGGCAGGCTCACAGTTGAACCGCGAGCCATTCCGCCACGACCTTGGTGCCGGCGTTGCGTTCAAGCGCCGTCAGGGCGCGGTCAACCGCGCTGAACGCGCTGCGGGCGCGATCCCCGGCAAACGAGCGCGCCAGCGTGGACAGGTCGTCGGTCAGCAAGGGATTGGCCAGCACGCGCGGGTCGGCGCCTGAATTGAGCGCCTCGATATCGCGGAGCATCGAGGCCGCCAGCCGCAGGACGGCTGTCAGGTCGGTGCGCTCTTCCTTCTTCGACAGGCCCGCCACTACCGAGGTGGCCGCTTGCAGGCGCGACTGCGTGTCAGCGCGGCCGGCGGTTTGCTGCAACAGGCGCATGGCCAGGTTGCGGAGCCCCCCGAAGTCGAGATCCGACAAGGCGAGGGCCTGGCCAATGCTGCCGTCGGACAGCGGCGCGGCTTGCGTGGCGTCGCGTTCGCTCTGGCCATGATCGCGCACCAGTGCCGATGCCACCTCGGCCGCCGTCAGCCGGCCAAACCGCAGGCGCATGCAGCGCGAACGCACCGTCGACAGCAGCACGCCAGGCACTGCGGTGGTCAGGATAAACAACGTCCCTGGCGGAGGCTCTTCGAGGTTCTTCAGCAGGGCGTTCTGGGCGGCGGGTTCGAGCGTGTCGGCCTCGCGGATCAGCACGACGCGGAGCTTGCCCTCGAACGGCCGGTAGCCGGTGCGGCCCAGGACATCGCGGACCACGTCGATCTTGATGGAGGCACGGTCGTCCGGCTCGAGGGCGATCACGTCAACATGGACGCCGCGAGCAATCCGGTCACACGAACGGCAGCGTCCGCAGGCGTCAAACGGCAGGCCGTGGGCATCCCGAACGGGCTCCAGGCAATTGAGCGCCTGTGCCGCGGCGAGCGCGACGCGCCACTTGCCGACCCCCGATGGCCCGGCAAACAGCAGCGTTGGCGGCAGCGATTCGCGATCGATCGCCCTCGAAATCAAGGCCGTCAGTCGCCGATGACCGATGACGTCGCGGAAGGGCATGGGGCGCGATAATGATAGCGTTTATCGCCTAGGCATTGACCAACCGGCGCTTCGCTGGCTACAATCGGATGTTTGCCGGGTGTCGGGCGGTTAGCTCAGTTGGTAGAGCACCGGCTTTACACGCCGGCTGTCACAGGTTCGAGCCCTGTACCGCCCACCAAACACCAGATTGCCGTTGGTGACTTGGCGATTCAAGTATGTGACGTTTGAACGTATGATCGGTTGATCGAAGTTCAGACATTCCCCGTTCGGGGTGGTAGTTCAGTTGGTTAGAACGCCGGCCTGTCACGCCGGAGGCCGCGGGTTCGAGTCCCGTCCACCCCGCCATTCGACTCGCCTGTCAACTCGCCTCAGGCGAGCCGAAGGGCTCGCTCATGGCGAGCCACCCCCAGTGAGAATGTCCTGAGCCGGGGTGTCCGGTCTCTAGTTCAGACCGCGAAAGCCTTTGGCTTTCGCAAATCGGTTCGAGTCCCGGCCGCGGGCTCAATTGGCGCATCGCTTCGCTCGCGTCGGACAATGCAATCCTTTTAAATCATTAGCAATTTCATCGCCAGCAGCGCCAAGCCCGCTGCCAGGCCGGCGATCGTGTGATGCTCGCGGTTGCCGATGGCGCGCTGCCAGCTGAACGGGCGCTCCATTGGCGCGGCGCGCTTCTCGGCATAGGCGTCGTAGGCGTCGCCGAACTTCTCTCGCAGGTGCGCCTCTTCACTGCGCATCGCCGCCGTCAGCGTCAGCGCCATGTAGGTCACGACCATTCCCGCCACGATCCAGTCGTGCGAGGCCACGGCGATCCCCACGCCGATGGTGGATGAGCCCAGATACAACGGATGGCGGGTGTAGCGGTACGGTCCCGAGCGCGTCACTTCCTTGCTCTTCTCGAGATGGCCGGCCGCCCACAGCCGCAGGCACTCGCCCACGACCGCGATCGCGGCGCCCAGCAGCAGCGAATTGCGCGTCGGCGATGCGAGCCACAACACCAGGACCGCGAACACGAAGCCGAGAAACACGCGCCAGCGCGCGAGCAGCCGCGTCATGATTTTCGTCTCGCCGCCGACAACCGGCGTTCCGCCGCAGCCAGCACATCGGTGACAGCAATCTCGTTGATGCAGGGCGCCCCGCGCAAGCACTGGCGCTTGTGGTGGCACACGCAGCCACCCGCCCGCGAAATCACCTCATCGTCCGGGTGCCACGGCCCATTGCGCTCGGGCCAGGTCGGTCCATACAGTCCGACCAGCGGCGTGCCCATGGCCGCGGCAATGTGCAGTGGTCCGGTATCGCCAGACACCACGAGCGCAGCATCCCGCATGATGACCGCGAGATCGGCGATCGCCGTTGGCGGCGCGAGACCGGCGGCACCGCCAGACGCACCGACGACCGCCTCGGCGAGCGCCTGTTCGTTGGGTCCCCAGGTGACGAGCGACCGCAGCCTGGTGTGCGCGTGCAGCTTCTCGGCCAGCGCGCCAAAACGCTCCGCCGGCCAGCGCTTGTTCGGCCAGGCCGCTCCGGGATTGATGACGACGTAGTGCCTGGCACCGCCGACGGCCGCGACCGCGTTGGTGGTGGCCATCGCAGCCTCGGGGTGAAGCGGCAGTTCGAGCGGACCCGGCGCGAGGTCGAACGCTGTCAGGATCGAGAGGTTTTTCTGGATGACATGAGGCGCGTCGAACGGCACCACGGTCTCGCTGTAGAACGACGCGGCCATGGGCTCGCGCAGGTGCGCGCGATCAAAGCCGATCACGCGCTTCGCGCCAGACAGCTTCGCCCACACGGCGGACTTGATCAGCCCTTGCAGGTCGAGCGCGGCGTCGTAGTTCTGCGCGCGCAGAAAGCGCACCGCGTCGAGGTAGCCCATGCCGCCGCCAAACGAGACGCTCTCCTGAGGAAGCGACGCCCTCTTGTCCACCGTAGCCTTGGCGGAGGTGGAAGCCCGGACAATCACCCGCCGATGCAGCCCCTCAGCGAGCGACAGGATTGACGCATAGGCCTCGTCGACAATCCAGTCCACTTGCGCATCCGGCCACGCCCGGCGCACGGCCGCCAAAACCGGCAGCGCGTGCACGATGTCGCCAAGCGCACTCATGCGGACGATCAGAATTCGACCCAAGTGCTGGGGTGCTGAAGTGCTTGGGTGCTGGGGTGCTGGGGTGCTCACGTGCTGGGGTGCTCAGGTGCTGGGGTGCTGAAGTGCTTGGGTGCTCAGGTGCTGGGGTGCTCAGGTGCGTGGGTGCTTCAGGTGCGTGGGTGCTCAGGTGCGTGGGTGCTTCAGGTGCGTGGGTGCTTCAGACGGGTCAGCAGATCCGACGTCGAATGATCTTTGGGGTCGCCGACAATGGCGATGCGACCGCCGTAGGCGCGGACCGTTTCGCGCTCTGGCACGGTCTCAACCGTGTAGTCGGTCCCCTTGCAATGCACGTCGGGCCGCAGCAACTCCAGCAGCGGCGTGACGGTGGGCTCCGAAAAAATTATGACGTAGTCAACGGCGCGAAGCGCGGCGACCAGTTCGGCGCGATCAGCCTCCGGCAACACCGGGCGCGCCGGGCCTTTGAGGCCCTGGATGGAGCGATCGTCGTTGACCGCGACGATCAACCGGTCGGCCTCACGCTTGGCGGCCTCGAGATAGCGCACGTGGCCGACATGCAGCAGATCGAATCCGCCGTTGGCGAAGGCATGCGTCAACCCGCGCGCGCGATCCTCCTTCACGCGATCGATCAGGGTGGCACGATCGAGGATCTCGGCCATGGCGAAGGTGCTGGGCGGGACTAACGTCCCGCCCCTACGAAAGAGGATGAAACGGCTCGACGGAGTTCGGCGGCCGACACCGTGGCGGTGCCGCGTTTCATCACCACGAGACCGCCGGCAAAATTGGCCAGCCGCGCCGCCTCTTCAAACGACGCCCCCGACGCCAGCGCCAGGGTCATGGTCGCCATCACGGTATCGCCGGCGCCGGTCACGTCGGCAATCTGGTCGGACCCGAAGATGGGAATGTGGACGGTCTTCTTGCCGGCCTCGAACAGCGCCATGCCACGGCTGCCGCGCGTGACCAGCACCGCCTGCATGCGCGTGCGCGTCAGCAGCGCGCGGCCGGCGCGCTCGAGCACCTGTGCCTGGTCGTCGATGGTGACGTCCAGCACCTGCTCCACTTCCGATTCGTTCGGCGTGCACGCGGTCAGGCCGCGGTACTTGGTCAGCGCGTAGCGCGAGTCGATCAGGACGGGTGTGCCCTTCTTGACCAGGCCGGCGAGCTCGTGGACGAACGTCGGGGTGACCAGCCCCGAGCCATAGTCCGACACCAGCACAGCGTCAGCGCCCTTCACGGCCTTGCGCGCGACCCGTTCCGCCGCCTCGCGATGGGCGTCGGCAACCGGTTCGCCGGTGAAACGATCGATGCGCACCACTTGCTGCTTGGCCGAGTGGATGCCACCCGCAAGAATGCGGGTCTTCACCGGCGTGCGGTAGCCGCCCGGCCGCGCCAGGCCCGACCGCTCGACGCCTCGCGGCAGCACCGTGAACAACCGCCGGCCCGCCTCGTCGCGGCCGACCAGGGACACGAGCGTGACCGTCGCACCCAGGCTCGCCACGTTGTTGGCGGCATTGCCGGCGCCGCCCGGCACAATCTCGGTGGCGTCGTACTCCAGGATCAGCACCGGCGCTTCCCGTGAGACCCGCGCCACACGGCCATAGACGTACTCATCAGCGATCAGGTCGCCAAAGACAACGAGCCGCTTGCCGCGGAACGAGGTGATGAGGCTGGTTAGACGATCGGTCGGCATTATTGGCTCGCCAGGATCACGGACACGGCGTGCATGAGATTGTCGCACACCGCCTCGACCTGCTGACCAGTGGGCCGCTTCTCTTCCTGTTCGGCGCCCCACCCGGTGCGGACGAGGATCGACCGCGCCCCGACGCCAACGCCCAGGTTGACGTCCAGCCACTTGTCACCGATCACCCACGACGCCTTGGGATCGATCCCGCGATCGCGCACGGCATCCTCAATCATCCCGGGCGACGGCTTGCGGCACCGGCAATCGATGCTCAGACCCTCGACCGAACCAAGCGGGTGATGCGGGCAGAAGTAGAGCGCGTCGAGATCGGTGCCGCCGGCCTGCAGCCGCCGCCGCATCTCGTCGTGGCATTCCTCGACGAAGCCCGGCGCGATCAGCCCCTGGGCCATACCAGACTGGTTGGTCACGATGATCAGCTCGTAGCCGGCCCGCTTCAGCAGGCGCAGCGCGTCCACGGTCCATGGAAACAACTCAAGATCCTTGAGCTGATGCAGGTAGCCGACGTCGACGTTCAACGTGCCGTCGCGGTCGAGGAAGATGGCTTTTTTCATGGCAGCGATTCGAAGGCTCTTTCGGCGGTGATGCCGCGCATGCAGCGATGATCGATCGGGCATTCGCGCAGCATGCAGGGACGGCAGAAGACCGCATGGGTCAGGATCGTTGGCGCCGGCGAATCCGCGGACGCTGACAGCGGTGAGGTGCGGGTCTCGTCGGTCGCGCCGAACAACGCCACCACCTGTGTCCCGACCGCGCCCGCCAGGTGCATGGCGCCTGAATCGTTCGACACCACGGCGCGGGCGACGGCGAGAATGCCGGCCAGCGTTGGCAGATCGCTCTTTCCGGCGAAGTCGATCAGCCGATTGATCTTGGTGCCGGTCTTCGGCATCCGCGCTTCGATCTCGCGGCAGACCTCGCGATCAGCGTTGGCGCCGACCATGACGACGCTCCAGTTGCGCTGCTCGATCAGCATGTGCGCGAGTTGGGCAAACCGCTCCGGCAGCCACTGCTTGGCGCGCCCGTAGGCGGCGCCAGGCGCGAACACCGCGAATGGCTCATCCAGATCGAGACCAATTTCACGCAGCACCTCTCGCGCCCAGTCCTGATTGGGCCACACGCGCGCATGCAGGGGCCCTGGGGGCATGCCTAGCGCGGTCGTGAGTGCCTGGTAGCAGGCGCCCTGATGGAGCGGCGCTTTCGGTTTCGGCACGGCGCGGGTCAAGTACCGCGCGCGCCAATCGGTGG
>Ga0163144_10013484_pt1 | contig 17057 bp, 19 predicted proteins | sample OliLak19BULKMAT1_FD_123175 | JGI IMG/M metagenome (GOLD analysis project Ga0163144, IMG submission 123175) | Freshwater microbial mat bacterial communities from Lake Vanda, McMurdo Dry Valleys, Antarctica - Oligotrophic Lake LV.19.BULKMAT1 | ecosystem: Environmental > Aquatic > Freshwater >... | reverse complement strand
GAACCTGCGGTGCCTTTAAGGATAGCCACACCCGCACCAGTTGACCGCTTCCTCGCCGACGTTATTGACCAACGACCCATCGCCTGTGGCCTACGGTTGAACTACCCAGACCCGGCGACTCGTACCAAAACTTTTGACGAAAAGGCTCTTGGCCAGCCACCTTCGTTCCATCAGTCAGCCATTCGTCTGTTACGTCTGGTCAACCTGTTTCTTTTCTCCATCTAATCAACCAATTTAATGACTCTTTCACTTCCTCTGTTTTCCGCCAGCTTACAGAAGCAATTCCCTTCAACCCGGCCTGTTACCGGCAAATGTACCACCGCCACCAGAAGGTGGATGGCCAGACTACTGCGTATCAGTCTGTTACTTTTGATAGGACTGAGCGCCAACGCCCAGACTCAGTGGACACAGCAGGAGCAGACATTGCCAAGCCAAATGATGTTCGATGTGGCTTATGGAGCGGGTAGATACGTGGCAGTTGGCAATGAAAACCTCATCCGGGTCTCTACTGATGGAGTCTCCTGGAAAACGCAGTTCGTGGCCGACCCCTCATCATTAGCCGGTGCCTTGACGAGCATCGTTTATGCCAATAACCAGTTCGTAGTGGTGGGTAGTTATGGGCGTGTGCTTACGTCGGTAAATGGCCTGACTTGGGTGGACCAGGTTTCGGGCACCAAAAAACATCTCGAAGCTATCGCCTACGGTGGCGGACGGTTCATGGCCGTTGGGAACCTGGGTACGGCTATTACTTCGCCTGATGGCATAAACTGGACAACCATGACAACCGGCGTAACGGGTGATCTTAACGATGTTACTTACGGAAACGGTTGGTTTGTAGTGGTTGGTGATTATAATCTTATCACAACAACACCCAATGGTACTAACTGGACGGCAAGGACATCGGGCAGAGGCCCCAACGTTACGTTGAGAGGAGTAACGTTCGGTAAGAAGGGGAGTTTTGTTGTTGTTGGTAGTGATAACACCATCATCACCTCAACTGACTGCATAACGTGGCAGGATCACTCGCAATTCATTTATCCGCCTAGATTCTTCAACGAAGTGAGTTATAATCCGGCAAACGGCGGCTCATACGTGGCACTTGGGGAAGGATTTAATGCAGGTGATGTAGTTACCTCGCCGGATGGTATAACCTGGACCAACAGATTTTCCGGACTATCAAAGAGGATTGATAATGTTCGCGCTGTCAATGGCAAATTCATTGGTTTGGGTATACAAGGAACTATCTGCTCATCGCCGGATGGTATAATCTGGTACTCACCCGTTATTGACAAGCGCATAAACTTATACGGCGCAGCTTATGGAAACGGGCGTTATGTGGCGGTGGGGGAGCATCCTTCCGAAGAGAATCGATCACTGCGGTCTAACGTGGCACTCGTATCCGAGGATGGAAAAAGCTACGGTGTCGCTGAAACCGTACACCTTACAGCCGCTGCAAGGTGCTTTTATGACGTGGCTTTTGGGGCAGGCGTGTTTGTAACGGTGGGGGAAGACGGTATCATTCAGTCTTCGACGAATGGCGAAGCATGGACTATCAGAAATATAGCCTTTGGTCAAACACTGCGAGGCGTTACTTACGGAGGGGGCTTGTTTATGGCCATAGGCGACAAGGGCTTCTTTGCCCGGTCCGTAGACGGAATAAGCTGGACTAAGGGCTACATCGGCCTCGCTGGCCAGTTCAACAGCATCACCTACGCCAATGGAGTGTTTGTAGCGGTCGGTGAGTATGGCGCCCTTGCCACCTCCCCGAACGGGATTTTATGGACGGCCCGGAACACCAATACCACCAAGCAGCTAAAGAGCGTTGCGTTTGGCAATGGCATGTGGGTCGCCGTTGGCTACGACGGACTGGTGTGCTGGTCAGTGAATGGCGTCAACTGGTTCAGTTACATTGCCGATCCGACGGCCCGTTTCAATCATGTCGTGTTTGCCAACAATCAGTTTGTGGCCGTTTCGCTCGATGGCAAACTCTATACTTCGCCAACCGCTTTTGGCTGGACCGCCCGCCAGTCCACCGTTTCTGCTCACTTGTATGGTCTGACGTATGGTTCGGGCCAGTTTGTGGCAGTGGGCGTTTCGGGCACCATCATTACCTCGCCCGAGGGTAGAGTGATACTCCCTCGCCAGGGCCGACTGGGCGTGGCAGAACCGGAGGTCAGCTTGCAGGTAGGGGTCTATCCCAATCCCGTCGAAACGGATTTTACGGTCGCTATCGAAGGGGCTGGTGGGCAGGATGTCCGGCTGTGGCTGGTCGATATGCAGGGGCGCACGATTACGGATCGTCAAATCGATGTGGCTGATTCGCAGCACCGGGAGTCGATGAGCTTAGGCCAACACCAGCCGGGCATCTACCTGTTGCAGGTGAGTACACCCACTCAGAGCAAGACAATTAAGCTGCTGAAACGGTAGGACAGGATGTACCCGCTCTCCAGAATATAGCGCATGACACGGATAAACACGTTAACCCTTTCTTCGCCTTTACGCACCATGGCCGTATGGACCAGCTTTCTTGCCTTGTTTGGCTGTTCGTCAACCGCTCAGAACCAGGTTGTTCGCGGCCCGCTGGCCATTGGCTATACGCTTGAGCGGGATTACAGCCTGAACCTGTACAATAGCAATAGCGACGGCAAACTGATTGGCACGCACACGACATCCTATTTTAAGATCAACTACCAGGGCAAGCATGTGAAGGTGACCAATAAGGAGGGCAAAAAAGCGCATATCTGGCAGGCACGGTTTTTAACCGATGCCCCCAGAGCCGCCATTCTGGCCAGCAGCAACAGCGTTTACCTCATTACCGACGACAATGGGCAGGTACGGGTAACCACCGTCGCTGATAAAGCTGGGGAACTGAGTACCTACCAATGGATCGACGGTGATAATGGGCAACCCGGCCGGGCAACGATCAGCTATCCAATGGATAACTCCGGGTCGTCGCGGTTTTTGTCGGGAGGGCGATACCTGCTGGTCGACAAACGTAGTGTGCTGGATATTCACACGCTGACGAATTATCCCTTCGACTTGATCAGCGAGTCTGCTATACAGGCCTTAGACGGCTTTAGCCCGGTTGAGGGCTTAGGGCTGATTAATTTCTCGCCCGGCAAGACACAACTGGTGTTTCTTGGCTCGCGGTATAACATCCAGCGCAATCGGCGTGAGTACGGGCTGCTGGCCGTCGATTTTATGAAGAATCATCGGGACGCCGACCGCGCCTACGCCGTTCCGTTCCGCTCGTCGGCCACCCAGTTTATCTGGTCTTCAGATGCCACCCCCGACTGGTTTGCCACTTATTTCGACTGGAAAACGGATAGCCAGGGTAAGGAAGTACTAAGCGTACATGCCTATACCCGGCGGCCTTTCTGGCACGGCCGCTGGGCACAGAACCCGGGTGAGCATCAGCCGATCCGCTACCAGGTAAAACCGGTGCTGCCCGGTATGTTTGATCACTTTATGAACTGGGCCAAAAATCAGTATCCCGCCATCGAGCCAAAAATCGAACGGCAAGAGGGCATGATCAGTGCCAAATTCATCCTCAACGGGTCCGTATTCGATTTATACGTCCGCGATGATTACAAAAGCTTGGGCCTGGAAAGTACGGACCAGGTTCTGCTTAAAACCATCGGCGATCAGTTTGACGGGGAACTGCGCAAAGGCCGGTTTCAGGACGGGTTTGGCGAGATGGACCCTGATTGAGCCGTCTGTCCTTAGTTAGCACGTTACCCCTTACCCGTCTGTCTGCCATGCAAACCGTTGTCTGTTGCCTCTGTATTATTTTTGCTTCCGGTTGGGCCGCCGGTCAGCCAGTGCGGGAAACCCCGCAACAATCCCTCAATCGTTACGTGGCCTTTCTGAATCAGTCGGCCGACGAACTGGCGGGTCGCTTTCAGATGGTGCAGGCCTATTATGCCGCCGCTTACGGAGCCGTTGGGCCATCCCATCAGGCCACCACGGTGCTGCTCCGGTTACCGACGTCGGGGCCACTGAGCGACTACGGGTATCAGCAGGCGTTGGCGAGTGACGGCCTGACGCCCGCCGAAAAACAACGGCTGACCAGTACAACCGAAACACTCTGGCGTTGCCTGACCAAGCTCGACCAAACGGCGAAGGCCCTGGAAACCTACGTCCGGCTCAATGACTACCAGCGCGACAACCTGCGCCAGTCCGATACGCTGCTTCAACAGATGCAAACACTGTTTGTGCAGTTCGGTCAGGAACGAACCGTGCTCATCAGCCAGATTCGCCGGATTTATCGCCGGTACCAGCCCCTGCTGCCCACGGATATCTATCTGGCTACCGAAGACGGCATGGATCAACTTTTACACAGCCAGCAGCAGCTACTCGATACGCTGACGGTCTACCTGCGGGCCAATGACCCATCGGACTGGCCGGTCGATCTGGTGCAACAAAGCCTGCTGGCCGATGAAAAGATGCTGGCTAATTTTGCCCATCTCCATCCGGGTATAGGCTATCCGGCTTCCGGGATGGTTGGTCAGTTCAGGGCGTCGCTCCAGTCCATTCAGCAACTGAAGCGGGACGCGGTGGATGGCTACACCTATGCCGCCCGGCAGTCGGCGGAGCATGTCAACGCGTTTTACCGCTCACTCCTAACGCACTACAATCAGGACTTACTGGCGGCCCGTGACGAATTCGTTAACGCCAGCGTTTCGGTCAAACGGCTGCTGCATTCCCCCAAACTGACGCCCGTTTTTAGCCTTGCTCCGCCCTCGCCACCGGCTGAAATTTCGGGGCAGACACCCGCTTTTCGGGATGCAGACCCGGTTGTTTTTATGACCAAAACTGCCCCTGTGCCCGCGTCGGAGGCCACCGTTCAGGTTCTGACCGGGTACGTTGAGTTTATCAACGAGTCGTTACGGCAGATGCACCGCATTCAGCTTCTGCTTCGCAACTACCAAACCACCGCCGAGCATTACCGGAACCCGGCTGATGCGGTGAAGCGCACCCCCCTCACCTACGCTTATAACGAGGTAATTCTGCCGGTTTCGGCCAATCAACTCCTGCTTAGGACGAGCCGCCACATTCCGCTGCCTTACCGGGCATCGGTCACGGACCAATTGGACGTGTTGTTCGCGATACTCACGGAGATGGACGGCCTGAGTATCGAACTGGTTCGATACACGGTGGAGAAACAGTATTTGCAGGACCGGCTGCACCGCTCCGACGCGATGCTGGACCGGTATGCTGTCCTGTTCGACTTGTTCGACCAGAAAAAAGAGCGACTTTACACGGATGTCCGGCGTATCTACGAAAGCTACCCACCCGCCCACCGAACGAGTGCCTGGTACGTGACGGGACGGGCACTGCTGCTAACCATCGACCAAAATAGGGAGGCACTTTTTGGGCTTAAACGATACCTGAGCGCTCAGGCCGACTACCTACCGGCAATGGATTCGGTCATTACCCACGCCCGGACGCTAATGGCCGATGAATACGCCAATCTGAACGGACTCAAACGCTACGGACGCAGCAACGGCCTTTGCCCCTATTCGCCCTACGAAGATTTGGCCGACAACTCGCTTCGTTTTGTCAATGTGGTCGGGGCCGTGAAGCCGGGCACGTCGAATCCATTTGAATCGGCCTACTTTTTCTACAACAACGAACTGATTTATCAATACAACAAATTCAGTGAACTGGCCCCGGCAGACGTACTGCCAACGATTAACCAACCCGATTTGTTTGTCTTTCGGCGGCAGTCGCGCATTGACTCCGCCAAACCGCTGGCCCAACCCGCCGAGCCGCTAAGCCAACCGCACGAACCGGCGTCGCTGGCGGGGTTTGCGCCCAACAACATGGTCTTGTTGCTGGATGTTTCGTCGTCGATGAGTTCACCCGACAAACTGCCCCTGTTGAAGCAGTCGATCAAGTCGCTGCTGACCCTGTTGCGCCCCGAAGATCAGGTATGTATTGTCGTGTATTCGGGTAAGGCGCGGGTGGCGCTCAAACCGACCTCCGGCGCAAACGTCGGCGAAATTATCCGCGTCGTTGACGAACTGCAATCGGACGGAGACACCGACGTGAATAAAGGCATCCGGCTGGCGTATAAGCTGGCCAACAAGTATTACCTACCGGCGGGCAACAACCGGATTGTGCTGGCCACGGATGGTGAATTCGACATCCGCGACGACGTGCAGGCCTCGGTTGCCGAGAACACCCAACGCGCCATTTTTCTGACCGTTTTTACCTTCGGCAAAACCGAAGTCAACGGCCCTAACCTGCGCCGAATTGCCGGTTCCGGGCGAGGAAATTACATCCACATCACTCCCGCCAACGCTTCCCGGCAACTGGTGCTGGAAGCCCAGGCCCAAATGGATTTCATTAATAGACCGAAGCCATGAACGACGTAACCTACACACTGAATCTGGATGGAAAAGACGCAAAAATTACATGCATGTGCTGTGCCTATTTTGTGTCTTACCAGGAGGAATACCAGACCCACCTCGATCCCTATGACTATGGTTCGTGTCACAATCCCGATGTGCCGGACAAGACCCTGCGTTTTGGGGCTTATATGACCTGTTCGCTCCAGAAAACGATTCCTACCCAGCCCGTTACGGTTGGTCTATTGAAATCCGGCGACTCGACCTGAAATACTTGCTGAACCGGGTCGCCCGGCCCACCTTCGTATCGTCAATTCGCCTTGTCGGCACAACACAGATCGTAAACCCTACCTCACCATGCGCTTTGTTCTGTTCATTAGTCTGCTACTAATTCTTTCGCACCGTACGCTGTCTCAACCACAGACCCAAGCCAAAATCCAGGTTGTGTTGCTTGGTATGTATCACCTGAACAACCCTGGTCAGGACGTAGCCAAAGTTAAGGTAGACGACGTACTGGGCGAGAAGCGACAGGGCGAAATCCGCCGGGTTGTCGATGCCCTGAAAGCGTATGCACCCGAGCAAATTTTTACCGAATACGGCACCGATCAGCAGGCGCGGGTAGATAGTCTTTACCGGGTCTATTTGGCCGGGGGCCGACGCGACAAGCGGGGCGAAACGGATCAGATCGTATTTCGCTTAGCCAGCGAACTAGGTCTTAAACCCGGCCAAATCTTCGGAGTGGATGGTACCGGCGACTTTCCCTACGATTCGTTGATGAAGGTCGCCAATGGGGCGGGTCAGCAGGCACTGCTTGCGGAGATGACCCAAACGATAACGACTTATACGAACTGGTTCAATACGTACCTGCGTGACCATACCGTCGGTGAGGTAATCCTGGCCCTCAACACGCCCGAACAGTACCGCTGGGATTTAGGCGGCTACTCCAACGTATCCAGCCGGGTGGGCGGGCTCGACAATTCGGTGGGGGCCTACCTGACTGCCGAGTGGTATAAACGCAATATCTATGCGCACAGCAACATCCTCAAACGCATTACGCCCGGTACGAAGCGGATTTTGGTCGTCTTTGGGGCCAGTCATGCGGCTGTTTTCAATCACCTGTTTGGGCTTAGTAATCAGTTTGAGGTGGTGCCACTGCCACAGGTGCTGAAGTGACGGTTACCAGGGAGCCGGTCGATTCGATGCGGATTTCTGTTCGCTACCGACGCTTATTCTCATTCTGCATTTTTGTTTCATTCCAACTTTTCCACCCAAACATCATGCGTCTTTTCCGTATCAGCCTGCTCCTGGCCTGCCTCGTAAACACCAGTTACGGACTCGATTGCCCACCGGTTTTCACCAATGGGAAGTTATGCGGCATTTTGCCCGTAACTAATCACCTTCCCGGTCAGTACCTGAGTCTCCGCTTATTCCTGCCGGAGATAAACCTGCTGCAGCCCCGTCAGTACCGCATTGCCAACGCACCCAATTCGTCGTACTACCGCATTTCGGTCAAACGTGAAATCGGGGGTGGTCGTATCATCAGTAATCTGTTCCGCAGCCGACTCAGTGATGTTGTGCAGGTAGGCGACCATATTGATGTGAGTGCGCCCGCCGGTGTAATCAGGCCGAAGGTGGGTATGCCGATAGACGCCGTCTACGCGAAAGAATCTGGTTTTCAGGACGGTACGTTCCCTGCTTAGCGGGTCGGGTTATACACCGTATTGATCACTACCCGTAAAAAAGTCTGTAAAATGGAAACGAAAAGTAGCTACCGGATTTTGCATTTTCCACTGTCACAAATACTACTTGGCATTATCATTTGCTGTGGTATCGTAGCCATTGGACAGGTGGGTATTCTTCAGCTTCTCAAGTTGACGGCCCTTGACAAGGACGCTAAAAATCTGATTAACGGTCTTGTTGCTGCCCTGCTGATCGTTGGCAGTTACATCTTATGGTTCAGGTTCTACGAGAAAAGAGCTATTTCCGAACTGTCGCCAACGGGAATGAGCAGGTGGTTGATTGTTGGAATTGCGTTGGGAGCGGTTCTGCAATCCCTGACGATTCTGGTAATTTACCTGGCCGGAGGCTTCCGGGTCATTGCCGTTAATTCCCTTCTTTTGGCGATTCCCTCGTTGGCGGGCGCTTTGGCCGTGGCCGTTTTTGAGGAAATTATCGTTCGGGGAATCGTATTCCGGCTTATTGAAAAAAGATGGGGGAGTTACGTGGCTCTGCTGCTTTCGGCATTAATCTTCGGTGCCTTACACCTTGCTAACCCGAATAGCTCCGTGATTGCTGCGTTGGGGCTGGCCATACAAGCCGGGCTGTTGCTGGGGTCTGCCTACATCTACTCCCGAAGTTTATGGTTTCCCATCGCCATTCATTTTGCCTGGAACTTTACTGAAACGGGAATTTTCGGGGCAAGCGTGTCGGGAAATGCCGTGGGTCGGTCTTTATTAACGACGAAGATCGACGGAGCCGACTGGCTCACCGGAGGGATGTTTGGGCCGGAGGGCTCCATTCAGGCAACGCTGTTTTGTTTGGCAGCAACCATCAGTTTACTACTACTGAGCCGCCGACAAAACAAACTCATCGGGCCTGCTGCACGACTCAAGGGTTGATCCGCTAAAAACAAGTACACCGACTTAATGACTTAATGACCTATACCATCATGGCTAACCAAAAAAACATCATCGACGAATGGACCGTCAAAGATCTCGAAGACGGCTCATCGCTGACCATTACGGTCGTTCACTGCACCGAACTGGGCAACCAGTCGCTGCCAGGAATTCAGGTGCTCTACATGGGCAACACCGTCAACTACGAGCCGCTGGCGGTTGAGCGGCTGGCGTATCAGGCCACTAAAGCGGGCGTAACCGAGTATCTGCTGGACGCAAAATCGTGGATGGTGCATGACGATCAGTTTGTCAAAAATTACCTCGTGCTGGGTTCACCCCTGAAGGCCAAAGTTGACGTGAAAACTAGGTCTTCTGAAGTGCTTACCAAAGAATATGAACTACCATTTTCCTTATGAAAGCCATTGTAGATCAGTTTATCAGAAGTACGGAGACATGGCTATGGTTGCTTGTTATGTGGGCCACCGGGTTTACAGTTGTATCGGCCTGTCAGCCACAGGCCGCATCAGAGACGGAGCAACCACCAAAAGCGTTACCTACCAAGATTGTGCAAACCCCGAAAGCATTACCCACCGTTGCAACCGATTCGGCAACTGCTGCACAAACGGTTAATACCTTTCTGGCCTGGTACAAGAACCACATTCGGGAGCTCAATGAGATACCGTTGGTCAATCAGCAGCCCGGAAAGCAGTACTCTGTCAATCTGAAAAACGGGGAGCGTTACCTAAGGTACCTGAAAAGTAGCAACCTGCTGACCAATACGTACCTAAATGGGTGGCGGACGTACTTCAGGGAGCGTCAGGAAGGCTTCCGACTCAACCCGCAGACTGAAGGTCCACCCACCGGATTCGATTACGATTTAGTAATGTTAAATCAGGATGTGGATGCGCAACTGGCCTCGCTAAAATCGCTAAAAATTGAGGAAGTGAAAATTGACAAAAAACACGCTACCGTAACGTGTGTGCTGTTCGACACCTATGAATTTCAATTAGTGCGCGGCACGAACCGTTGGCTGATCAATGAAATTCTAAACCTCAGTAAGGAGTAAGTGGCCAACCGCAAAAATTCCAATCATAAACGCTTAAAGATCATGTACTTCTTCTGGATTTTATGGAGTATCGACGCGTTTGTTGCCCTTATATTCGTTTACTTCTTTTTTACCGGCTTGGGCAATGGCTCCGTATCGTCGTTATACATTATACTCTGGCTGGCCATACTAATCAGCCTAACCGCTGTCTTACTGGGTGGTAATTGGCTGTTTTCGCATCAACATACTTTTGTGGCCAACCTCCTGCTGGCCTTGTTGGCAATACCAAGTGTATTCTATGGCCTTTTAATGGGGCTACTGGTCATTGGCAATCCTCGCCGAAACTGACTCGTTGCGAAAAAAACATCAGCAATTATGGCGATGACGCTCTCAGGCATAAGGAAACAGATTGAAACCCTGGGTGAACGCATCAATGCACCCCAAACGCTGTACCCAACATATGGCCACTCGATGGATGGTGCGCTTCCGCACATCGAAATTGACGCCTCCGGGGGTTTCCATTTCGTGGTAGTTGAGCGTGGGCAGGAGCTGGAAAGGCGAACGACAGCGAAACTCGATGATCTCTTGTTCTGGATTTTTGACACCATAACCTTTTCGATGGCCTGTGCTTTTGAATTGAAAAACCGAAACCACACTCAGGATTTCAGACGCCTTCTTTTCAGCAAACAGGAAGAGCTTTTAGGGCGTATCAACGTCGACTGGCAAGAAAAAGAACGCCAAAATCACAACCTGATTTTAGCGAAGCATCCCTTCACGGATGGCGTATTTGACTCGTGAAGTAAAGTGTACGACTACCCTTCAACCCCAATCCGTATGACTATCTGGAAGTCGCTTACGTACATCAACTGGTTCCTCATCACGGTATGGGCATGCTCGGTCGTTTATTGCCTGCTACAAATAAATGGCGCTACCGATGCCGCCGGACGGGGTCTGGAATCAGCCCTCAAAGGGGCGTGCGTTTTTGTCCTGCTTGTCCTCATTGGTCTCAACCTGCTGCCCTATCAATGGACTAAAGTCATTACGTTCCTGCTTGTGATCCTTGTGCTGTTGCTGTTCTACTACACCATGACGCGCTGATGGCGGACTTCATCAAGTTTATCAAACTGATTTATTGGCTGGCGATGAAATCACTTCACATCCTGCTTTACCTACTCGGTTTGGGCATCCTGGTATCTTGTAAAAAATCGGGCTATAAAACCGAAGGTGGGTCTGTTTATTACAAGGACTATCGTCTTCGCGAGGCCGATTACGCTTCGTTTCAGATTTTGAACGCTGTTTTTGCTAAGGATAAAAACAGCGTGTATTACCGGGGCATCACCGTTATGGGTGCCGACGGTGCCAGTTTCAGCGCGCTTGATGAGCATTATGGCAAAGACAAGGCAACTGCTTTTTACTGCGACAATTACCTTGATTTCAAACTGTTTGAAACGAGACGAAAGGACCGGATTAACCCAATTTCCGGTGCTGATGTCGGCTCATTCCAGGCCATTGCTTATGATTATGCCAAAGACAAGTTTCGTGCGTATTACAAAGAAGTGGGCTTCGCTGTGGTCGACGTTGCCAGCTTTAAACCCCTTGATTATCAATTTGGCAGTGACAACGAAACGGGCTATTTCAACTTTAAACCAATATCCGGAAGTCATGGCCGCTCCTTTAGCGTATTGAGTGTCAATTACGTGAAGGACAACCAACACGTTTATTATGCCTCGCGGGCAGTGGACGGGCCGCCAATCGCCGAGACACACGTTCTTAAGCTGGCGGTCCCTACCTCATTTACGGTGATCGGCATGTATTACGCAACCGATCAGGGTCACGCTTTTTATAAAGACAATCTGTTGCCATCCGCCAACCCTATCTCGTTCCGGCAATGGGGTGAAAATGAAATTAACTACGCTGTCGACAGTACCCATATTTATTTTCAGGAAAAACTGATTGCTGAAGCGGACAAAGCGACGTTTCGATTACTGACGGATTTCTACGCGAAGGATGCCAAAACCGTTTTTTACGAAGATAAGACTCTGTCAACAAGCGATCTAACGACGTTTACTGTCTTGCAATCCGGATACGCTAAAGACGCCAACCGGGTCTATTACGAAGGTAAAGTATTGAAGCAGGCCAATGCGGCTTCATTCGCGCTGGTTGACAACGAAGCCGACCGGGATGCCGCCGACACCCATTTTTCGTACAAAGAGGGGCAGCGGGTTAAACCCGACTAAATCAGCAGTAGGGCCGTAACCGGCTATTCGCTTACGTTTCTATCAAACCGTCCCGATACCGGCATTGCATCTAAACGGCGAATCAAACAAAAAATCGTAAACCCTTTATTACCAGACAAATGAAACACAACCTGTTAATAACAAGCTTAGCTAATCTGTTGTTACTGTCCAGCCAATCGTACGGGCAGAAAACCAAAGAAGTCATTAATTTCTTGTCCATTCCAGGCCCAATCAATGTCCAGAAGAAGGCGTATCAATTAACCTGGTCATCCCATCCGGATGCATCACTCTACAAGCAGGAATATTTAGCCGTTGGGGATCACTTTCCCAATTACAAGTCGATGATTATGATTGATTTCGTGCTGACGGCATCACCCGTGGATCAGGCAGTATCGACAAAGATTCGAGAACTGGAGACGCTGAAAGCAACGAATCCTAGTGTCAATTTTAACATACTGAGCAATGCCGCCACGGGAGAGAAAATGATTGATTGTCTGATCGGCCAGATGGCTCCCGATGATCGGAATAGTTTAGTTGAACGGACTGTATTCCGGTATAAGTCGGTCAAAACAAAATCAGGACAGCGCGGTGTGCTTTTGTTCGCCGTTAGTACACGAGCCTACGGAAAAGAGGTGGATCCGTTTCTGGTAAAGCTGAAGAGGGATAAGCCGATTCTGGTCAATGAAGTGGCCAGACTACCAATGCCGACAATCCATGTTGCCCAATAAAACGACTTCACATCCAGAAAACTACTATGAAATACATCGGTATTGGCCTGCTCACCGGCATTGCAGGCTACATCATCATCGCCTGCCTAAGTTACTTCCTGATTGGTAAATTCTCCTCCAATGGACACGACCGGAGCGTAGAAGCCAGCATGACCAGCATCTTTGTGTACGGCCCGATTGGGTTTATTCTCTCATTTATTGTGGGATATATCTGGGCAAAACAGTCGTTTTAAACAGCGTCGCCTTATCTGCAACATCATAAGCACACTCATGTCTGAAGATGTAGTTTCGCCCAACGGCCAGTACAAGTTGAGTTTTAGTAGCTACGAGGTTGGCATGAGCCTCTAGATCGATTAGCCTTACCTGATTCGGATAAGTGACGACGTTTGTCTGTTTACGCTGAACGCCGATAACTGGTCGGCCTGGACGGTGCGTTGGCTGGATGACTCAACCGTCGAATTGTTTATGCGGAAGTACCCCGGTCAACCAGAGTGTACCGTGGTGTTGGATGTACTGACCAATCAGGCCCAGGCCGTTAATGGGACCGCTTCGGTTGCAGGTACCTTCTCAGCGGTGAATGACTGGGTACTGAGCCTGAAATAATCGGAATCATTGGTAGCGAATGCTGATCGAACTGTGCCCTCCAAATTCTCGAAATGCTATGAAGAAATCAACCCATCCACCCGATAGCCTGTCTGTCGGAAACAGCTCTCAGGTTAGTTACTCCGAGGGCGGGCGGGGCGGCACCATTCATTACATCGGTCCCGAAGCCAGCTTTGATATGTGGTACGAATTGGCCCTGTCGCCTGCCGTAATTGATATTCGTATTTGCGAACCCACGTATTGGGAAGCCCACACAAAAACGCCCCTGTCGCAACGCAGGACTATTCTACGGTTTATCGGTGAGCAGGTAGTAAAAGACAAACTGGCAGGAGACGGTTATGCCTTTTCAACGATATGATTATGACGGTGTATTCGGGTAAAAAACCGGATGAGGTCTGATATTCGTCGGTACAAACAGGCACATTTACCTTACTTTCACCCCGTTTTTAATCAGCATGTAGTAGTCGATAGCTACCGCAACGCGTGGAACAGGAGTTTACAATAACGATACACTGAATGAATGCATAGCGGGTCAGCCCCACGATTGGCTGAGGAACCCGTCTTGCCTCTCGCCCGGAAGGGTGTCAATTAGTCGAGCCGTCAGGTGAGTCGGTTATTGAGCTTGCCGGAGTTGGGGTGGCCTCTTGCAAAGCAGGCGTTCATGGGGAAGCTATTGCGTCAAAATGCGGGTATTACCCAAGTCTGTAAATGGTGCCCGCGCTTCAAAACCCTACTGGAGACCAAGCGGTCTGATGAACATGGAGTGAGTAGGCCGGGGCGGTGGCAGCCTTGAATGGATTTGTTTGTGAGCGGCGTTAATAGTTGAAACTCGATGGCCCCCGTACAGTTGGCAGTGAGCGTATGTTAATTTAATTTGAGAATCAACTCTTTACAGTATTCGTGTGTGAAACGTTCATCCGCAATAGTTCGCGAAACCCGTTGTTCCCCCGAATTTCGCAAACTCGTTTCGCGAACGGTAAAAACAACCTGCTTCTATCCCCGATGAGACCGAAAATTGAGCTGCTGGCGAGTGTCTGCGAAACCGAAGGTTTTCCTGAACAGCTCAGATTGAGTCAAACCAGCACGGAGTGCCTTTGTACGATGTGCCGCACAGCGGTATCGTCAAAAATTACGCCTAAAAATAAAATTACTTCTGCTTGACATGCTTGATTTTTTACCCATAAATTTGTCAAGCAAACCTTGAACCATGAACCACGTAGCCCAACGCATCGCAATGGCCCGGAAAATGGCTGGCCTTTCCTTGCAGGGGCTGTCCGAGTTGATGAAGGGTTTTGTCACGAAGCAATCACTGAGTAAATACGAGAAGGGGGACACGCAACCTGACCTGAAAGTAATCGAGGCCATTGCCACGGCACTGAACGTGCGGTTGGACTTCTTCCTGCGCGGGGAGCCTTCGGAGTTGGAGAGCATCGAGTTTCGGAAGAAGGTTCGGTTAGGGGCCACCGATCAGGAGATGATTCGTCAGCAAGCGATTGATTTCGTGGAGCGGTACGAAGAATTGGAGGAACTGGCGGGGTCAGAACTTCCCTTCGTTAATCCGGTTGCTGATCAGACCATTCATTCCTTTAAAGACGTTGAAGGCGTCGCCGAGGCGATTCGCTCCGAATGGAAATTGGGTGAAATGCCCATTGCCAATGCGATTGAAACCTTGGAAGACCAGGGATTCAAAGTCCTGGAGGTAGATGCTCCTGAAGAATTTCAGGGCCTTTCCGGAATTTCCAGCCGGGGCAGCAACGTCATCGTACTCAACACGCGTGGCTGTGACAACGTGCGTAAACGCTTCACGGCCATTCACGAAGCAGCGCACATCCTGCCAAAGTTCAACGAGTCGCTTGGTTTACGGGAAAAGGAGAAACTTTGCCACGCGTTGGCGGGTGCGATTTTAATGCCCAAAACCCGGTTCGTTGACTTTTTCGGCCACACCCGCAGCACCATCACGATGGCGGAGTTGAAACAGGCCAAAGAGCTTTACGGTATTTCGTGTCGGGCGTTGGTAGTGAGAGCCAGGAGTTTAGGAGTTATTTCGGAGCAAACCTCAACGGGGTTGTTCATCACAATGAATCGGGTTTTCGGTTCGAAAGAAGACCCCGGAAAATACAAGGGAGGATTGCAGGAGAAGGCGCTTCGTTTCGACCGCTTGCTGATGCGGGCCGTGAGCGAAGAGGTTATCTCCATGAGTAAGGCAGCGGCGCTCAACAAACAGACGTTGGGTGAATTCCGGGAATCTCTCAATGCCACGGAATGACCGGTTCGACACCCCGGATGGTGACCGTCAATGACGCGAACGTGCTCATTGACTTGTTTAAAACAGCGTTGTTGTCCGCCTTTTTTCAATTGCCCTACGACTTCCGCACGACGCGGATCGTGATGCGGGAATTACTGGCTGAGCAGCGAGAAGCCTTTGAACGCTACGAGCAGGAGGGCCTGCTCACGGTGAAGGAATACGAGTGGCGGGAGGTGGAGGCGTTGGGCGTTGAGGCGGGGTTGTTGAAGAGCCTGAGTGTTCCCGACGTGTCGGTCTTCGCCTATGCGCGCGAGGTCAACGGGATGATTCTGACCGCCGACGCCCTGTTGCGCAAGGAAGCCACCCGCCGAGGGGTAGCAGTACATGGCATGGTCTGGGTGTTCGAGGAACTGGTGAGGTTGAAAATTCTCAGCATCCCACAAGCCCTTGAACGGGTAGAGCACTTTCTGCTCATTAACCCCTGGGCACCAGCCAAAGAGTGTGAGGCAGCACAGAAGCGTTGGCAAGGGTTAAGCTGAAATTTTGGCAGAACTTCCCAGAGCGCGTAAAGCAGTACCTGCTTGAACCCATTCATTACATGTTTAGTCCCAAAATAAAATGGTCAGGGTTTATAGAAAAAATTGAAGGGTTTCCCTGATATTCCTGCTGAATCCGTTCAAAGGGGGTTTTTAATCCGAGGATTTTGAGCGGCGTGTGAAAATTGTAGTCCAGCAGGTAATAATACAGGTGTTGTTTTAAGTCTTCAACCGACTCGTAATGAAATTTACGCGTCGTGTTGTCTTTGATTTTCCGGTTCATCCGTTCGACCTGACCGTTCGGCCAGGGGTGTTTAAATAGCGTGAGGCGATGCTCTATTCCGTTGGTTTGACACACTTCATCGAAGGCATGAAGTTTATGCTTCGGGCGTTTACTTTCCAAGAGCAATTCGTAGGTAAATTCCATTCAGTTATCGGTCAGGATTTTCTCAACTTTGTAGGGGTACTGTTTCAGCGTGTTCTCTAAAAACGCTTTACTGGTTTCAATTCTTTTGTTGTCATAGACCTCGACATACGCGTATTTTGTAGTACGGTCGATGGCAACGAACAAGTAAGTAGTTAACTGAAAATAAGCGACACTTTTTAACTGAAATTAATTGTGAATTCGGAGCCTATGTTTTTTAAGATATGTTCCAGTGCTTGATCGAATGTGTGTTTGTCATTATAATGATAAG
>Ga0163144_10013482_pt1 | contig 17059 bp, 9 predicted proteins | sample OliLak19BULKMAT1_FD_123175 | JGI IMG/M metagenome (GOLD analysis project Ga0163144, IMG submission 123175) | Freshwater microbial mat bacterial communities from Lake Vanda, McMurdo Dry Valleys, Antarctica - Oligotrophic Lake LV.19.BULKMAT1 | ecosystem: Environmental > Aquatic > Freshwater > Lake... | reverse complement strand
TCCGGTTTCCACCGGAAGGACGATGACGGCTCCACAACACTTGAGAACGGCCGACTCCCTCTATTCCGGAATTTCGACGAGTCCACCGGCAACCCATTATCGCGCCCCAACACCTTGCTCATCGACAGCGAGCAACTCGAAGCGGGAGACGCGCTCGACGACAACTTCCGTCTCATGGCGGCAGATGAGATCGATCGTTTCCGTTGGGAAATCGTCGAGCGTAGTGGCGATGTGCGCGCGGGTGACAACATCACCGACCAAGATCTATTACGCGAGGTGATGAACACCGTCGGCAAGGCTGGACAACTCGGAGGAGGTATTCGATGTGTGGTGTCTGTCTCCATGCTCACGGAAGGATGGGACGCCAATACGGTTACCCATGTGCTGGGGCTCCGTGCATTTGGCACCCAGCTATTGTGCGAGCAAGTGATTGGCCGCGCGCTGCGTCGACAATCCTACGAATTGAATGAAGAAGGGCTGTTCAATGTCGAGTACGCGGATGTTTTTGGCATTCCATTTGATTTCACCGCCAAGCCGGTCATCGCGCCACCGCAACCGCCGCGTGAAACCATACAGGTCAAAGCAGTCCGGCCAGACCGAGACGCGCTCGAAATTCGATTCCCGCGCGTCGAAGGCTATCGTATCGAGCTTCCAGAAGAGCGGCTCACGGCTTCCTTCAACAACGAATCCAAGCTGATTCTGAATCAAAACCTTGTTGGACCGACAAGAACACTGAACTCAGGCCTGATCGGCAAGCCAGAAGAATTTACCGTCGCGCATTTACGCGATGTAAGGCCATCGACCGTCTTGTTTCACCTCACGAAGCGACTCATCACCACCAAATGGCGTGACCCGGGCGAGGAACCCAAACTTCATTTATTCGGACAGTTGAAGCGCATAGCCAAAGAATGGCTCGACCCAGCCAACAAATACTTGATCTGCGAAGGGGACACCTATCCCGCCTTGCTCATGTACCAAGAGCTTGCCGACATGGCCTGCAACAAGATCACGGCGGCTATTACGCGACAATTCTTGGGTGAGCGCCCAATTAAAGCCCTGCTCGACCCCTACAACCCTACTGGGTCGACGAATCATGTTCGTTTCAATACGTCCAAGACTGACCGCTGGGAAACGCGCGCCGATTTGTGTCATGTCAATTGGGCCGTGCTCGATAGTGGGTGGGAGGGCGAATTCTGCCGAGTGGTCGAAGCGCATCCCAAAGTACGTGCGTATGTAAAAAATCACGGTTTGAACTTTGAAGTCCCATATCTGTTCGGATCAGAGCCGCGCAAGTACCGGCCGGATTTTATTGTGCGGATCGACGACGGCCACGGCGACACCGATCTCCTTGACCTAATCGTTGAGATTAAAGGGTATCGCGGAGAGGACGCTGTCGAAAAGAAATCAACGATGGAAACCTACTGGGTCCCCGGCGTGAACCACTTAGGCACCTATGGGCGCTGGGCATTCGCCGAGTTCACCGAAATTTATCAACTTGAAGCTGACTTCAAGTCGAAAGTCGATGGCGTATTCAACAATATGATTGAAATTGCGGCGACGACCAACGCAGCAACGAAAAAAGAGAGCAATTAGCAATGGCCACCAGAAAACCACCGGTCTCCAAGACCGTCGAGACCATTAAGCACGAAGATGCGAAGCGAAAAAACATTCCGACGGCAGAGCACCAATCGGTCATCGAAGAGCAGTCCGCAAAACCCAAAGTGCTGAAGTATCCGCGCAATGCTGATCTTGACCCGCAACTGGTTTGGCGTGGCAAGGACGAACAAGACTGGAGTGACCTTGTCGTTCATGCGCCGTCGCTTTACATTCAAGAGAAGGTTCACCCAAAAGTCTTGATCGACGATTTGCTCAAACAAACCAAAGCAGATAACGCGCAGCAGTCAAACTTTCAGACTGATCTTTTTTCGGATTTCAACGGTATTCCTGAAGGCGCAGACAAGACCGACTTCTACCACCACGACCAGAACTGGTCGAACCGCATGATCCTTGGCGACTCCCTCCAAGTCATGGCCAGCCTAGCCGAGCGCGAGGGCCTACGCGGCAAGGTGCAGTGCATTTACTTCGATCCGCCTTACGGCATCAAATTCAACAGCAACTTCCAATGGTCCACAACAGACAAATCGGGAACAACAACTGACTCCGCGGACAAGATTAGCCGAGAGCCGGAGCAGGTCAAAGCCTTCCGCGACACTTGGCGCGACGGCATCAACAGCTACCTCACCTATCTACGCGATCGCCTCACCGTCGCGCGCGATCTTCTCACAGACACTGGCTCCCTATTTGTTCAAATAAGCCATGAGAACGTACACCGAGTGCGCGCGATCATGGACGAAGTGTTCGGCGAAGATAACTTCGTAGCGCTGATCCCGTTCCGCAAGAAGACCATGCCATTCGGTTCCAACTTTATTGAACAAATGGCTGATTTCATTGTTTGGTACGCTAAGGTAAAAACGGACTCAAAAGGAAGAGCCAACGCCAAATATCGGAAACAGTTCTCGCTGCGGTCGGTCGAAGGTGAGTTCCACCATTGCTGGTTTGAGGATGCTGATGGCGTTAGAACGCGGATGTCAAAACACCAGCTCTACAACCACGCATTGCTTCCTCCAAAGTCGCGTGTGTATCGTTTGAAATCACTGGAGCCTTCGGGACGAATGGAGTCGGGGATGTTCGATTACGAGTTTCGAGGCGTCCTCTATCGGCATCCGAAAAATGGTTTTTCCACCACGAAGGAAGGATTGAAGAGGATTGAAAGCAGCAACCGCCTTGAACCAGAAGGAAATCGACTTTGCTATGTTCTATATGCGGACGAAGGTGAGTCGTCCCAAATGACAGCGCCATGGAGCGACACGGTTGGTGCGGATGACAAGAGTTATGTTGTTCAGACCAACACTGAGGTTGTAAAACGATGCATTTTAATGGCCACCGACCCCGGAGACTTGGTGCTCGATCCGACCTGCGGGTCAGGAACGACCGCAACTGTCGCTGAGCAATGGGGGCGCCGCTGGATCACAATCGACACCTCGCGCGTGGCCCTCGCCTTGGCCCGGGCTCGCATAATGGGCGCGCGCTATTCGTTTTACTTGCTCGCCGATTCCCTTCACGGTCAGATCAAGGAAGCCGAGATCGCCGGTACTGTGCCCAGTTCTCAGCCCGTGCGTGGAAACATCCGCCACGGATTTGTCTATGAGCGAATGCCTAAAACTACGCTCGGGGACATAGCCAACAATGTCGAGATTGATGTTATCTCTGAAAAGTGGGCTGGAACGCTCGCGTCGCTGGCAAAAGCTCTTAATGACGAGCGCCAGAAGGTGAAAGCGGGGGCGTTGCAAGATTGGGAGATTCCACGCGAGGAGAACGCCAATTGGTCAGCCAAGGAGAAGGAACTGCACGCCGAATGGTGGAAGACGCGTATCGCCCGACAGAGAGCGATTGAAACCTCCATCGCCACCAAGGCTGAGCCGATACCTCTTTACGACAGGCCATATGAAAGCAAGACGTGTGCGCGTGTTGCCGGCCCCTTCACCGTAGAGAGCCTCAGCCCGCACCGCATGCTGGGCGTGGATGAGAACGACGAATTGATCGACGCGCTTAAAGAAGGCCGAGCCGAGTACAACGCCAAGCAGTCATTCCCCCAAATGATCTTAAAAAACCTTGAGACCGCCGGCGTGCAGCAGGCGCACAAAGAAGGTCGAATCGCATTCACGTCAATTATGCCTTGGCCCGGCGCGGGGCGCGTCTGTGCCGAGGGACGGTACCTTGAAGGCGAGACCGAAAAGCGCGCAGGAATTTTCATCGGCCCTGAGTTCGGTACCGTGCAGCGCACAGACTTAGTGGAGGCCGCGAGGGAATGCGGCGATGCGGGATTTGACGTGCTGATCGCCTGCGCATTCAACTATGAGGCGCACGCCACCGACTTCAGCAAACTTGGCCGCATCCCCGTCCTGAAGGCACGCATGAATGCGGACTTGCATATGGCCGAGGACTTGAAGAATACGGGAAAGGGCAACCTGTTCGTGATCTTTGGCGAGCCAGACATTGACCTCATCGATGAGGCAGACGGCAAACTAAAGGTGAAGGTCAATGGCGTCGATGTCTTCAAGCCTCAGACAGGCGAAGTCGTCAGCGATGGCGCAGATGGAATCGCATGTTGGTTTATCGACACCGACTACAACGGCGAGAGCTTCTTTGTAAGGCACGCCTATTTTCTTGGGGCGAATGACCCTTACAGCTCGCTGAAGACGACGCTAAAGGCGGAGATCAACGCGGATGCATGGGCCACGCTCAATAGCGATGTATCAAGGTCATTCGACAAGCCTAAGTCTGGGAGGATTGCGGTGAAGGTGATCAACCATCTGGGGGATGAAGTGATGAAAGTGTTCAAGGTCTGATGGGCAGAGCGCTTACGTTTACTGGTCCACTCAAAACAGGAAGAATTTGAAATAAGCGGGAGTTACATCAATGTTAGCCATCAACCCCCAGTATTCAGCGCTTTCAACATTGTTTTCACGGCGACTGTTTCGCATTCCAGAATATCAACGAGCTTATAGCTGGACCTCACGCGAGCGCGAAGACTTGTTTGAAGACATCGAAAGCGTGCACGCAAAAGGGCCTGATGCCGGCCATTTTATGGCCGCCGTTGTATGCCTTCGGCGTGAGAAGCAAACTCTCGGAACTGATGAGTTTCAGGTGGTAGAAGTTGTCGATGGTCAGCAGCGGCTCACTACCTTAATTATTCTACTTAACGCAGTAAAGCTAGCGCTCGATTCATCAATTCCGTCTGAATTGAGGCTGACTCACGAACTCAAAGAGCTCTTGGTAAAGTCTGACGGCGACGAACTCCTCTTGCTGCAAACGAACCACGATAGTAGCCGCCATTTCTCTACATTCATCCGCGATGGAACGGCGCCTTCATCTGACACGGCAACGACGATCGCTGACCGTGAGATCCTCAAAGCAATCGAGGATTGTCACAAGTTTGTAGCAGAGTGGAAGCGCCGTTTAGTCCTACCGTTGCTGGTCGCACTACTTAAGAATCGCCTGTTCTTTCTCGTGCACGAAATTGCGGACGAGAAGTCCGTGTATACGGTATTCGAGGTGCTAAATAGTCGCGGATTGGATGTGTCTTGGTTTGACCGCCTGAAAAGTGTACTGATGGGAGCTGCTTTTGAGCTAAAGAAAGCGAACCAAACCGGATTGATTACTGATCTGCATCGGACCTGGCGCGACATTTATTCGGTGATTGGCCTTCGTCAAGGATTGAGTACCGAGGCACTTCGTTTCGCGGCCACATTGCGTGAAAGCGAGGCTCCTAATCGGCCCTCAAGCGAGCAACAGGCAGTTGAACTGCTTCGCGCTGGCGCCCAAACTGCTAAGCAGATCAGAGAAGTGGCGAGTTGGCTTTTGAAAGTAAGTAAGGCGTGTGATGCCGTTACGGCAAATCCACGCCTCAATGCTGTCACACGAATTTCTCAAGCACGCCTTCTAGCTGTCGCAATTCACTTGAGAAGCGACATCACTGGAGCGCACCGCGACGCGCTACTTGTTCGCTGGGAAAAGGTCTCGTTCAGGATATACGGCTTGCTTTGTAACGACGCGCGAACGCGCGTAGGTGACTACGTTAGATTGGCGTGGCGAATAGCAAACGAAAATCTCTCGGCAAGATCAATAAGCAGAGAAATTGGAATAATTGGAAAGTCATTTACGATCGAAAGTGCAATTGAAGAGTTGCGTGACAACAACTGCTATGAGGGCTGGGAAAACGAGCTTCGCTATTTCATGTTCCGGTACGAAGAACACCTAGCCAAAGAAAAGGGGCTGAACTTCAAGAACGAGCAGTGGGAAAGGATCTGGTTAGTAAGTCCAGCGGATTCTATTGAGCATATTTGGGCTAAAAGTAAGGCTCCTGAAAAAAGCAAACATCGCCTGGGAAATCTAGTCTTGCTACCTCCAAAGCTGAATTCAAAACTGCAGGCCAAAACCCCGAAGGAAAAGTCAGAAGCGTACAGATTAACCGGCCTCCTGATTGCTGGGGAAGTGGCCGAAAGCACAAGTAGTACGGCATGGAACACAGCGGCGATCAAGAACAGGGAGAAAGCTCTCCTCGCATGGGCAGCCACAGAGTGGGCCGACTAGCGATCATCATTGTGAATTTTCTAATCGCCGACACCTTCACTGATAGCCTTGCCCGCCTTAATCGTGACGAGCAAAAGGCTGCCAAGACCACTGCATTCGATTTGCAGCTCAATCCGGCGAGTCCTGGCCTTAGTTTCCACAAGCTCGACAGGGCGAAGGACAAAAATTTCTGGTCGGTGCGGGTTGGCAGTGACATTCGCCTGATTGTCCACAAGAACGAATCGAGCCTGCTGCTCTGTTATGTTGATCACCACGACAAAGCCTATGACTGGGCCGAACGACGCAAACTGGAGACGCACCCGAAGACAGGGGCTGCGCAGTTAGTCGAAATACGGGAAACGGTGAAGGAGGTGCTGGTTCCTGTCTACGTGCAGACGGAACTTGTGCTGGCGCCAATGCCAACACCCGCGCGCAAACCGCTATTCGCCAGCATGGCTGACGATGTACTACTCTCCTATGGAATCCCCGCCGACTGGCTGGGCGATGTCAAGCTGGCAACTGACGAGACACTGCTGACCTTAGCCGATCATCTCCCTGCCGAAGCTGCCGAGGCGCTGTTGGAACTGGCTACCGGTGGCAAGCCGCGCGTATCAGCGCCCGCAGCATTGGCAACGAACCCTTTCGATCACCCAGACGCCCAGCGTCGCTTCCGCGTGATGACGAATGTCGACGAATTGCAGCAGGCACTAGATTTTCCCTGGGAAAAATGGACCGTCTTTTTGCACCCTGAGCAGCGCCAATTGGTAGATCGCGACTACGACGGCCCTGCCCGGGTCGCCGGCTCGGCAGGTACTGGCAAAACAATTGTCGCGCTACATCGTGCGGCTCATCTGGCTCGCAAACACGAAGATTCAAGGGTGCTGCTAGCGACGTTCTCCGACACTCTCGCAAATGCATTGCGTACAAAGCTCAAGAGGTTGGTAGGAAATGAGCCCCGCTTGGGGGAGCGAATCGACGTCTATTCGCTAAATGCAATCGGGCTTAGGCTCTACAAATCACATGTCGGGCCAGTTGCGATCGCGAGCCGAGAGGTTCTCAGAAAGCTGATCATCGAATCCGCAGGATCGATAAGTAGTCACAAATTTACTTCACAGTTCTTATTGAGCGAGTGGGATCACGTCATAGACGCCTGGCAATTGGATAGCTGGGACACTTATCGCGAAGTTGTCCGCCTTGGAAGGAAGACGCGGCTACCGGAACCACAACGAGCCGTTCTATGGGAAATCTTCGAGAGAGTGCGCTTTGGCCTGAAACAACAGGGCTTGATCACAGAAGCCGACATGTTCAGTAAAGTAGCCGCAACGCTCGCGGTTAGCGGCAGACCAATCTTTGAATTTGCCGTGATCGATGAAGCGCAAGACCTCAGCATCGCGCAGATCAAGTTCCTAGCGGCAGTGGGCGGGAACAGACCAAACGCACTATTTTTCGCAGGCGATTTAGGGCAGCGAATTTTCCAGCAGCCGTTTTCCTGGAAGAGCCTTGGCATCGACATTCGCGGACGATCGCGCACTTTGCGCATCAACTACCGCACCTCACACCAAATCCGTGCGCAGGCGGATCGATTGCTGGGGCCAACGGTCGTGGACGTCGATGGGAACAGCCAAGACCGGAGCGACACGATCTCAGTGTTCAATGGCACACTCCCAACGATTTGCACTTATAGTGACATGGCCAGCGAGATAGTCGGGGTCAGCGAGTGGATTGCTGCGCACGCTAAAACAGGCATGCTGCCGCACGAGTTTGGTATCTTCGTGCGTTCACCAGCCGAATTGCCGCGAGCTGAGGCCGCAGTGAAGAAAATCGGCTTGGCATACAAAACCCTCGATGAACATGTCGACACGATGAGCGGGCACGTATCAATCAGTACCATGCACCTCGCTAAGGGACTAGAGTTCCGCGCCGTCGTAGTGATGGCCTGCGACGACGAAGTGATTCCGCTTCAAACGCGTATCGAAACAGTGGGAGATGATGGAGATCTGCAAGAGGTTTACGACACTGAACGCCACCTACTCTATGTAGCGTGCACACGGGCACGGGACCATTTGCTGGTCACCGGTGTTGAGCCGGCCTCGGAGTTTCTCGATGACCTGCGGACTCAGGTCAATCTAGCGAAATAAGCTGACAAGCATTAATCGGAACACAAAATAGCGACTAGCGATTTTCCTTGATCTTAGTTGCCAATAGTTTTTCCGTTCGCGGCAGTTTGTCTAGCTGCGAAAGCTTTGCACGAAGCTGCGGAAGTTCCTGACAAATCGCAACCAATCTTGGAATGCCGCCCCCCTGCTTCACGCTCGCCGCCAGCATTGCCTTTGCGACCAGATCGTGTAGCTCATCGTCACGCAGCTGCCAGTCAACAGTGGACCTGCGTTTCTCCCGAGCCACGGGAGTTTCCGCCACTGAATTCTGTAACCAAGAACGGTCGTTTCGGTACAGCCAGGCATATTCGGCCGGAATCAGCATGCGAGCACGCTTCACTGACGCGATTCGAAATTCTTGCAATGCCTGCATCCAGGCGTGGCGACAGTTTGCCTGCCTTGTGTCGTAGCGCTTCTCATGCCATGCAGCCTGTAGCCCGACCTCCGTGCGCATGATACGGGTGACTGCGGAAATTGAGATGTCGTAACGCTCAGCCAGATCGCTCTTTTCAAGTCCATCGCGAATCCCGCGTACCAGGCCCTGCCGAATAGCGCCAGAGATAGTTTTTGGCCTTACCGGAACTTGAATGCCGAGCTTTACAAGACGCGCCATCGCAGTTGTTTGATCAATTTTTAACTGTGCGGCAGCCGCACGCACGGAGAAGCCGTCTTCAATCAACTCGCGTAGTTCTTCACCGCGAGTTGATGAGCGGGGGTGTTCTTTGCGTTGCGACACTGGCACCGCAGGCGCGTGCTCGGCTGGTGTATTGCAGGCTAGGGCATACGCTTCCAAAAACGATGGCCAGTCGCTAAACAACCATCCAATGAGGAGCAAGTGACGCATCGGGTGGGGCTGGCCGCGAGCGCCACGAAGCAAACGGGCAACTTGATTGGCCGCTTCCGATTCGCAGCGAGGTAATGAATCAAATGGTGCCAGTCTTTGAAGCAGTGTTACGTCCTCTAGGTAGGCGCTTCCAATCGATGCTAGGTCTAACCGTGTTTTCCCGGCAGCGAAGCCTTGCTGAGATAGGCGCGTCCAATACGCTCGAAGCATCACCTCCTGACTAAGCGGCGTCGACGCGCCGTTGCCCACAAAACCAATCGTGATGCGGCCAAGTTGCGCTAGCTTGGCGCGCGCACCGGCGTCAATCGGGCCAAGAGACTCTCGAAGGACGGCGAGCTTCGGAAGCAGAAATCCGAATCGATTTACCCCCGTCGTCTTTTCAGTACACGCGAGAAGTGGAATCTCGTGGATGTGACATAACCAAACCCCAGGGAGTTGGTGTGGCAGATGCCAATACGCGCAGTGATGGCGCTCGATATCAGTTGACATGCAAGTCGGGCAGGCCTTTAACGGATGATCCGCTTGGAATCTCCCGGCAGTGACACCGAGCTTTATTTTCAAGCTGCCAATGCCGCCGGCGATCGAATGGCCAAGGACTGCGTCTATCTCGCTCTTTGGACGGTAACGGAGATAGTAAGGAAGCAAAGTGTGGCCGAAGATAATCTCTCTCTCGGAACCAAGCACCCGATTGGTCCGTTGAACAAACTTGCCAATATGCGCTGGGAAGTCATGAGCGGTCCCCTGCATCGAGTGCCCGAAAAGATCGCGAGAACTTGCGGCGGACAAAATTCGTCCTGTTAGTTGATGGTACCGACTTGAAAGACTGAATAACGTTTCCTCCGGAAGCCACTCGAGAAAAGAATCAGCAGCGACTAGATCCACAATTGCACCGTGCCGCGAGACAAGTTTGTTCGCCTATTACAGCCCTCATGGCTCAGAAAAAATGGCCTTGGCTACCGCGGTAGCTAGCTTTGCATCCGCATCGGCCTTTAGGTGCTTAACGAAATCTTTAGCAATTTTATTTTTTTCTGGACCGATAATTTGTGCGTTGTAGCAGAAATAAATTGCTCCGACAACCAACCACGTCATCTCAACTCGTAACGGAATATCCTTCTCGCGATCGTCAGGAAAGCCATGCGCGAGACAGTGGGCGGCGATATCGGCAAGTTTCTGAAAAAAACTTTTAGCTTCTCCGACGCTAAATCTGGCGATTGCCAAAATGCCGGCAAGTCCATCAAGCCCCCCATACTCGGCGCATTTCTTTGACAGTTGAATCCGCTCTGTCTTACTACTCAGCTCAGGGGGCCCCGCTTTGAGCATGAGTTTGCGGACGCTCGCGCGGCCACTGGATTTCGGCAAGAACAGTGAGCGCACCTCAGGCTTCAAATAGAAAATCAACAACTTCAACTGGTCGGTAGTCTCAACAATGCAAGCCGCTGCCCAGAAAGGATGAACGAGGACGCGAAGACACCCCGGAAAATCATGTTCTAACAGCATCAGCGCTGGGTCTTGTTTGCCTCGCCGTTTAAGCGTTGGAGCGGGATAGCCGACCCCATAATACTTGTAGAACAACGTTGTCCCTTTCGAGCCGTGGCCCTTGGTGAAATAGTCATCGCTAATTTCGGTGGGCGACCGCCGCGATTGGTTGCAAACCCAGTGAGCCCAGTATTGAACGCAGAGCGCCTGCACCTCAGCGGTAGGGACGACGGTAGTCACTGGCCAAGTATCAAGAAAGCTACGTTTCATTTGTGTAACTTTGCTCCAATTTAAGCGAGCCCACAACGGCTGGGCAACCGTGCAATTACCTAAATTTTCAAAAATTTAGGTAATTGCACGGGCAATAATTCTTCCCGCGATCAGCAGTTTTCAACGACGATGTCGGCACGGTGTACGAAACTGACTTTGAAACAACATCGCTAAAGAAAATGTGCCAGATGCGCTGACTACCGGCGAGTGTCCCACGTTGAGCAATACACAACTGTTGATGCGAGTGCGCGAGCGCTATCCAGCACATCACAACTATTTTTCACAGGAGGTTTTGTGACTTAACGCAACAGCAGAAAAAAGCAACGCCCCAATGTCTTGCAGGACATTGGGGCGATTAAAACTCAACTAGCTTAGGAGCTACAGATGAAAGTGTACCTTTTCCCCGCGAGGAGTCAAGCAACGCCTCGAGGTCAGAATTTTCCGTCGAGGTGCCAAGCGACACCTCGATCCCAGCACCGAGTCGCCATCAAAGCTGTTCGGTGCCGAGCGAAAGCGTCATCTGCGCCGCAATTGCTTGCCGCGGCAAACTGGTGGGTTATCAAATGCCCACAATAGCGCAACTACGACGTATCGCCAAACGGTCCGCCATCGACCCTTGGCGAGAAGTTTATCAACCTGCAACCATGGCCACTCGTGAAGAAGCGCCTCTCAACAGTTGGGCCCAACAAATTTGGTCCGTGAAATACCAGCGCTATATTCATTGTCTCTCACAGGTCGAAGGGAAACTTGCATTTTTGGCCATGTTTCACCCGCAGGTTTTTGCGATCCACGAACAGCGGGCGCTTAGCGCTGTGCATGCCTCGCATCCCTTGTGGAACCATCCCAAGTTCTCGGAGTTCGGAAAATCCTCGACGCAGGGGACCCTAGCAATTTTTGAATCGCTCGGCGAGTTGAAGAGACATCCGACAGTGGCAGGACCCGGAAAGGATGGTCAACCACTCGTATTCCCGTTTCCCTACCAAGGCGATTTCTTGCTCTTCCTAAATGACTCCTCAGGCGTTTGGTGCGTCAATTGGTCAGTCAAGGCGGAGCAATCAGGGTTTGACGTTCCCTTTGGCGACAAGTCTAAAAATGCGAAGGCAATCGAAAAACTGAAATACCGCAACCTAGTTGAAAAACTCTATTACGCGGAAATGAACATCCCAACGTTTCAGCTCTCCGCGCAGTCAGTCGACCCAACCCTGCTTGCAAATTTGCGTCTACTTGCTCTTGAAGCGAAAGGCGCCCCAAAGGTTTGTGAACGCAATTTCACAAGCATGGTCTGCCAATTTGAGAAAGCCATGACCCTTGGAGAGTCGCCCAATAGTATTGCCATCGCGTTCTGCTCGAAATTTCGTTGCACACGTCAGGAAATGGACACGATCTTGGCTAAGGCGATCGTGGAGCGTCGCCTGCGCGTTGATCTGTTTCACAAGGTCCAGCCCGACGAGCCATTTAGCCCAGAGCGTATTGATCCGGTCGCGAAGTACGCGAATCTTTTCGGGGGAGCACGTATATGACGAATTTGACGATCTTCTGCGGCATGCACACCCCGAAGGGTTTTCGCGAATTGCAAGAGGCTAAGGAATACTATTTTCTGGGAAATGACTCATCGACCAACTTAGTGCGACTGGTCGAATTTATCGATCCCCCACCAAGAACTGTCACGACAAAATCAAAGAAAGAGCGCACGCAGAGCAGTGATCCAAGGGTAGTTATGCACTTCCTTCCACTTGAGGATTTTGAGAAAGGGCTTTTGGCCGGGAAGCTTGCGGCCAGTTCAGAGCCACGCTCTGCGCCATGGGTCGATCCGGTGACTGGACCGTCAAGCGCAAAAGGCAAAGTCTCGCTAAAACGGTTTGAAATTATTCAGCCGTTGCTAGATCGGTCCGCTGCAATTTTGCAAAGCCCCAACCCAACCAAAGCGCTGCTGGCATTCGCGCGCGCGAACCGTCAAAACGGCCGACGCATCTGTGCATGGTTCTTTGCGGCGGTCGTCTTTGGACAGGCGGCCGGAGCGCTGGCACCGCGGACGAAGCGTATGGGTCGCTGGAATAGAGGCTCTGCGGCCCAAGAAAAACGTCTTGGTCGACCTAAGAAATCCAGCCCGCAAAGTGGATTCAACATGACTGGGGAGGCTGTCCAGCAAATTCTCTTATGCTACGAGAAGTATGCTTACCGTGGTGAAAGCATGACAAGCATCCACTGCGAAGCTTTGCGCTCTGACTTTGACTGCAAACCGATACGGGATGGCTCTTCGATGGTGTATAAATTTGTGTCAAAAACAGGTGCGCCATTTCCAAGCCTTCGACAGTTTCGCTATCACGTGGAAAAGAAATATGGCCGAGAAGAAATCCAGAAACGTCGATTTGGAGAAGCGCGCTTTAGAACAAAAATTGCCGCGGTCGAGGGTGGCTTCCGTGAATATACTTCGAGGCTACTTGAAGCGGGGGAAGCGGATGCTTATTACACAGACGATGCACCGATTTCCTTTATCAACGGAGAGCCATTGAAGCCACTTGCGGTAGTGGTTCTCCGCTGTCGGTTAGGAATGAAAGTTGGTATCGGATTTTCAACGAAAGGCGAAACCGCCGAAGCATATCGCATGGCGCTGTTTTGCGCAGCGATAGATAAGGCTCACTATTTTCGTTTGCTTGGAATGGAAGACAAGAGCACGGATGATTGGCCGTCCATTGGACTGCCGCTCGAATTCATTACCGATCGTGGCCCCGGTGCCGTTGACGCAGCGTGCATCTCAGAGTTTTGGCAGCCAGCAATGCGCTCCCTTGCACCAGCATACTCTGGTCAGAGCAAGGCTATTGTCGAAAGCGGCCACCCTAGAAAAACCAAGATTGAAGGGGCACCAACCCACCGGGTGTCGGGAGGGCACACCATTCAAATGGTTCGGCGAGAAATTGAGCGCTTGGTCTACACTAACAAAACAACGCAAGTCGACTTTCACCTACCGGCAGATGTTATCGGAGACATCACAATTAATTCTCCGATTCAAATCTGGAACTCCTTTTCGGCAAGAGGAAGGACGTCGGCTTGTCTAATGAGTTTTGACCAGGCGGTTCGTAGTTTTCTTCGGCAGGAACTCGGAATCGCCAAGGAAAAGGGAGTTGTATTTAACGGAACTTTTTATGGTGGAAAGGAATATAACAAGAAGGGGTTACACATCCTCGCACTACGTGGCGCCCTCAAGTCAGTTTCGATCTATGTGATGCCGTTCTGTTTACGATATATCTGGCTGGAGTACAAAGGAGCTCTGGTTGAGCTTGAAATGCAACTGCCGATTCCGAGCGGAAAGGACGCAATATATCTGTCTCTGGCAGACCTACAAGAAAAGCGAAAATACGAGCTCGCATGCGATCGTGCCGCGCGTGAAAATAGGTCTGCGGCCGAGGCTTTTGCAAAGGACGCGTATGAAGAGCGCGAAGGCATTCCCTTCGATTCCGTGACCGTTAGACGCGGTCGGCGGAAGCGCACAAATGCCCAGCTAGCTGCGCAAAAGTCCACAGATGCTATGCTCACGCGGAGGCCCCATGTCGGACAATAATTTCTGGGTCAATGCGTTCACCGATCTGTCAGCAGCTGACCAAATCAAGGCCGCCGCAACGATGCGTGCAGCTAGAATTTCTGGTCTCGCCAAGTACAAGACTGAGACGGCCGTGCGAATGCTCGTTACTGCGCTTGAAGAAATTTACGTAGTTGATCAGCAATCCGAAAATATTATCCGTATCTTGCTAGGCCGAGGCGAGGCGCACGCAAGAGCCCGGTACTCAACAGAGGGCGCAGTTCTGACGCGGCTATACAATCCGCCACCAAAGGACGCGAGCGCAAGCGTACCGCTGAATCCGCCTTGCCTGCTTTCTGGCTTTGCTGGCTCGGGAAAATCTTCAATCGTCAGTGCGTTGTCGCGAAGCTTGCCGCCGCAGATGTGCGACCTAGGTGGTGGCAAACATAAGCTGTCGCACCGGCCCGTGCGTGTGCTGCGGGTAGGAACCAATGCAACGCTAAGGTCTATTCTTAAGGAGCTGGTGCCCGACGAACATCGCAGTGTAAGTGGGCGGCTAACGCTGGAACGATTAAAGGAGCAGCTCCCCCAATGGCTCGACGCTGAAGGAACTTGCCTTATTTTAGTTGATGAAATGCAATTCCTGACAGGTTCTGAGAAAGCCAACGTCCAAATAACTCAGGCAATCATGGCCATCGCAGAGCTCGGCGTACCCTGGGGTATCGCCTGCAACTACAGCCTGTTGAATCGACTCGCGAAGCGGTCCAGTGAAGATCAGGCACGCGTGCTGGGGCAACGATTCTTTCTGCATCCCGAGGCGCCAACCTCTGGCGATTGGGTTGCATTTTTGAACGAGTGCAATAACGCCATGTTAGAAATTCTGGCGTTTCGCCTAGCGGATTTCAAGCAGGAGCTTTGGGCGATGTGTGCCGGGCTACGACGCTACCACGTCCAACTAGCGGCGCTCGCATACCGGAACACCAGACTTATGGACAGAACCAAAATGTCATTTGAAGATTTCAAGGCGGCGTACAACAGCAATGATTACTGGACACAGCGCGATGACGTTGGGTACATCCTAGCTAATGCAGCAGGCAATTCCCTTGCCAAGAGACCATCAGGTCGGAAAGCCGATGACTTGGAGTGCACTCTGCCCGGTGCGCGCATCTTCACTGATGAATACGAGATGTCAGCAAAGCAGCAGCTGATTAATAGCGGAGCGCGAGCGGCCGAGCGAGCAACGCTCACGTGCAATGAGAGGGCTCTTTTGGAGAAAGCTGCGAGAAAAAAAATGGCTAATACTAAGAGTGTAACGAGCAACGCAAACCCGCCTGACAAAACTACTGGCAAGCCAAGGTTGAAGCGCGACGCCGCGTCTTTACGCTACGCCTCGACGCAGCTCTAGACGTTCGCGGTTTCGACCAATTCCACGGCCTGCTCGGCAGACACAGTCTTCGCCGCGAGGACGAGAAGGAGCGGCGGAACGTTAGGAGACTTGTTCAAGGCGATTGAGACAATTTGATTGTTGTCGATAACGGCTTTCTTTCCGTTATGCGGCAGGAACTCTCTAAGCCATGCCGCTGGATAGCATTGTCGTATCTGATCCACGAAAACAGCGATCGGTTGCTTAAAGGGCCGCCTGATACCGCGGGCTTCGCTCAAAAGGGCTCTGGCTGATCGCTGGATTCGTACCGGCAACTTGTCCGACTTTGACTTCAGGAGCAGCTCACTAACTCTGATGTATCGGGCAACAGCAGGATTTGCCCCGCATCTCGGCGTTGGCATGAGAGCAGCGTTTTCTCTGATCGCAGTTGAAGGTAGAGCGGTAGCTAGGTATTCAGGATCGACTGACTCCAATTGTGTCTGATGTATGGGGCACTTCACCACACCGAAGATATGATGTGATCGGTGCCAAAAATCTACCGAGTGCGCTTTCCTGTCCGCCTCAACACAATCTCGGCAAAAATAGGCTGCGCTTCGTCTGGTTCGTCGCACTTGCATCGAGACGATGAAATCATCCCACACTAGCTGAAAAGCGCTAAACGTCAACGGCAATCTGCTTTGCTCGGCAAACCGAATTAACGAATGGTTTTGCAAATAATCTAGAGGCTGTAGATCAGAGTACGCAGCGCCTACTGAAATTAAAGGCAACCTTGGAAACAGCAGATTTTGCCGCCTGACGAGTCCGGTCAGCGTCTCGATATCTTTGATACCGTTGAGCAAGCGGAGTCGTGTCATGTGACTCGGAATTAGTTCATCAGCAAAAGCAGCGGAAGTAATCATGTTCGTTAATTAGAGATTGGAATCTCCAATCTTACTGGTTCGCAACTGCTATGTGTTGTGCAATATTGCTACCCAGGCTCGATCAACATGCTCATCTGGCCGGATCTAAATAATCTGCCCGCGCGACCACATATAAATGTAGTGCGCAAGCGTGGATTTGCCCTGTCCCTTAATGTTGAACACTAGGCCTTTCCAGAAACCGAGCTAGAACCACACAATGCGTTCCGCTATACCGCCCTCACAAACCCAATCGAGACCGAAGTGCTCTTCACTGCCACGTCATCTGCCCGCACTTCCCGTCGGCCGCGGGTCGCCGCAAGTCCGAACGCCGCCAACATTGAGTTGCGCATGCGACGCGGCGGCAACTCCAAGAGGCGATCC
>Ga0163144_10013480_pt1 | contig 17060 bp, 10 predicted proteins | sample OliLak19BULKMAT1_FD_123175 | JGI IMG/M metagenome (GOLD analysis project Ga0163144, IMG submission 123175) | Freshwater microbial mat bacterial communities from Lake Vanda, McMurdo Dry Valleys, Antarctica - Oligotrophic Lake LV.19.BULKMAT1 | ecosystem: Environmental > Aquatic > Freshwater >... | reverse complement strand
TTTTAGATCCTGAACCCTACGAAGTTTCTAGATAAAAGGATTTGCAAGGATGCATGGTGACTTGGTGAGCTATCTGAGTATGCACGACACCTGCACGCACGGCATGCACGACACATACATTTTGCTCCCGTCGCTGCGTGCCGGCAAGGCATGCCAATGATGAGGCGACAAATCAGCAAAAATAATTATAAATATCGAGCAAACATTTCACCAACACCTCTTTACCTGTGTTTTCCGTTCTGTATAGCTAAATATAAGTACAGGAATCATGTTTGCGAAAAAAGGTGATAAAGAAAAAGACAAGAAGAAGGGTGGTTGGAAGGACATGGCAGGGGGGTCCTTGTATGCGGTTGCTGCCCAAGCCAAAACGGGTACGAAAAATACCCAAGAAACCGTCAAGATTCAACTCACGGAAAAAAAGATTTTGGCTTGCAAACACAAATTTGGAGTCGACTATTTGGACTTGATTGAACAGGATGCTTCTCCACCTGAATTGGAGGCGTGTGTACAGGCCGCAGCAGAAGAAATTGAACGACTGAAAGGCAAGTTGGGAAAGTATTCGACCAATATTGAAAACAATAAGAAGAAAATGGAAACCAAAATTGCCAAGCACAAGGGAGAACCTGTGCCGCACACACAACCCACTATTGAAGTGACAGACGCAGTAGCAGAAGCAGGGAGTGGTTCTTCAGAAGCTGCTGCTATCCCATCATCGGCCAGGCCGAGGAAGGCCGAGTCAGCCTTTCCGGAAGCCGTGTCTGCATCCTTGTCCATGGAATCGGGGGAGTCCACTGGTGCTAATCCCTTTGGCGAAGAAGAGCAGAACAAAAAACCTTCCATGGCAGCAGCACAGTCGACGGCGATTCCCATTGCCAAAGCTATTCCAGTTTCAGATCTCAACAATCCCTTTGGTGATGACGAAGACGACAAAAAGCCTTCCGCCAAATCCGCGCCGCCAAATCCCTTTGAAGACGACAAGCCTTCCTCGAAAGCGGCACCTCCCAATCCGTTTGGTGACGACGACGATGAAATTCCTGCTGCTGCAGTATCCAAAGCACCCAATCCTTTTGTTGACGACGATGAAAAACCTGCTGCATCCGCAACGCCCAATCCCTTTGACGACGACGACGAAAAACCTGCGGCTAAATCCAAACCCAAAAAATCATCCAAACCAAAAAAGTCACCCACTGCAGCCACGCCGCCGAATCCCTTCGACGATGATGACGACGAAACGCCATCGAAAGCCCCCAATCCGTTTGACGATTAAAACAGCGAACGCAATCGATTTCCTGTGCAAATGTTTGGACCTGGAATTTAAAATTGTGGGGCAAAGCGCTTTGAGGAGGGGACACCAGAGCTGTAGCATCAAAACGAATCTTTACTCATCACTGAGACAAAAATGCAGGAATATGCTAAGCGGTGTTAAAAAGATATCCAACAAGCACGAAGCTCGTGCGACATGTCAAAAGTTATTTGTCAGAGTATGTAGGACAAAGCATATTTTGAATATAGTTAGTGGTTACAATCAACTGGGATAGAATACTATATCGTATGGACGTTGAGTTTGGTTTACACGACCGTTTCTGAAGCAGGAATTGGAAAGAGGCCACATTCATCCAAGACCAGATTCCATACAAGGACTGTCGGCAAAATCAAAAGATTCCCCAATGCCACATTTGCAGCCATGGTGGCCTCGCCAATTCCGTACCGGTCGGCGAGTGAAAAAGATGCCATGGAGATAGGAAGCGCCGCAATAAGAACCGCGGCTCGTCCCTGCTCATCCTCCAAATGAAGAGCCTGTGCGAGACCAACCATTATCAATGGGGTTATGACAAGTTTTGCAATCATGAATAGGACAGCTTGAACATGAGAAATTCCACCAAAGATGGCCCGACCTTGGTCTTGCATCCAAATTCCCATGGTCAACAAGGCTATCGGTGAGACAGTATCCCCAAGCCATGTCAGTGTATCCGAAATCCAGCCGAGTCCAGGTACAAAATCTTGGCTCGCACTTTTCAGATACGTGGGACCAAGCGTGGTGAGGGTGAGCAAGAAACCTCCAAAAATGGCCCATAAAACTGGGTTGGCAGCGATTTGTCCCATCACTTTTTTCCAAATGTCTCGACGTCTCGCAAACTTTAGCCACATGGCAAGTCGATTGCCCGAATATCCTTCTTCTCTGGCTCTCTCGCTACCTATTCTACTTTTATTTGTCGAAACGCTCTCCTCCGGGTGTTCTTTGTTATCAATGGCTGCGAGGCCCACTTTCTGTGGGGTGTCAGCATCCGTGTCCGCCTTTTCGACGTCACCTTCTTTTCGTTCTTCGTCTACCGTTGGTGGATGCAGATATTCTTCTTCCAGAACATGACATTCCAGGAAGAAAAGTTGGAACGGTAATTGGAAAATAAAGCTCGAAATGGCAGCCAGAATTCCATATATTCGTCCCTTCATCTCATTTTCAAAGACAGCTGCGGATATGGGTGCTCCCAAAATTACCGTTGATATCCAGGTCGTTGCAAGCCACAAGATAGCTACGTCTCCAAGTCCCTTGCCGCTGGTAAAAGCCACAATGACAAAAGCGACGACAAGTGCAATGGCTCGTAGAATAAGAAATGCCGATATAAATTCCCAAATATTTTTGTCGTCATACAAATCGATCGCAATTCCTAATGCATTCAGTACCAACGATGGCAATCCCACATAAAAGATAAACCTCGTGCTCTGTGGTACAAAGGTTTTGGCTTGGAAAATGCCGAGATAACCGGCCAAGATCCCGAGAAGGATGGTAAGGAGCAGTCTGCAGCAGGAGTATGCGGGTGAGACGGAGAGGAAGAAGGGAAGTCACACAAAGTACTGTCATCAAAACAGAAACAGGCCATGAGCAGGCCGCAAAGTATCGATGCTTACTGGATGCACGTATTCAAAACGCCAAGGTATTCCCATGGTTTATCACCAATCGTATGAGGCATCTTGAGAAAGCGTTCGAGCTAAACAGCAGTACTGTATCGGTTTGGTTTGAGAGGGTCTAACTGAGGATGATGTTTGGCAACGAAATATAAATTGTGGAAACTAAAATGATTGGTTGATTGCCGAAGGGTTGGGATCTCTTGTTGTCTCTATTGTTCTACGGAATACCTCATTTTTGAAGATTGGAACACATGCCTCATTTTTCCCTTCCTTTTTTTTTTTGCGAACCGACATCACGTGTCTGAGCTTGGAATTCGTTTTCGCTGAAGGGGAACAGTGTGCGAGCTCAAACTAAGGGTCATATGTGCGTACTACCTTAAATTTCGCGTCTGATTTTGACGCTCCCAATCAATGAAATTTCCAACAACAAAAATGTTGTCACGATGGTCGTTCTATTGCGGCCCAATAAAGAAATTCCCGAGGACCTAATTTGCCCAATTTGCATGTCAGTGCCTTCGGAACCATGTTATTTGGAGCCGTGTGATCACTTTTTCTGTGTGGAGTGTGCGCAACAAGCGTTGTCCCGAACTCCCAGTTGTCCTGTCGATCGAATTGCCTGCACGCCAACTCAGATATGTCGTGTTCGCGAAAATTCCTTGGTCCATCGAATATGGAGTAGCATTCTAGTCAAATGTGAGCACGTCGAATCTGGTTGTTCCTGGACGGGGTCCATTGCCGATTATAAAAAGCACATGGCGAGTTGTACACGGGGGCGCCCTAGTAGTACAGAATTGCGTCGAAGTGACAGTGATGAAGCCCTCATTCAAAACTTGTCTCAACAAAAAGAAGAATTAAGAACCGAGGTCATCCAACTGCAAGTGGAAAAGCGACAATTAATGCGAGAGCGGTATAGTCTAGAGCTGGCATTAGCCTTGGTTATACGGACGCCCAAGATCAAACCCTCTGGAGCCTATGACTACGACCGCAACAATGTGGTCGAGTTGACACAACTCATTTGCCAACACTTGGAATCGAAACCGGATGGGATTAATGCCAACAAAACCTTTGATTGCATCAGGAATATTTATCGAGATTTTAAGAGGGGCTTTGAAGATAACCCAGATCATTTTGAAGCGGACGTGAGGATGCTTCTTGCGGTGTGTTTGGCTAGTACTTGGTTTACATCCCGCCAGACTGCGAATATAAGTACTTGGGCGTCCGAACAACACTGGTTGTGAAAAGAATCAGTCCCATGCACGATGGGTGCGGTTTAGAAACCTGTATAAACAATAGGGTGCTTATAATAATAAATTACATGATGAATACGAGTAGGTAGCGAGAGTAAAATTCCTGCCTGCCGGGCTGTAAATTAATGAGTCATCAATATCCCCAGTCGTCCGCTTTCTCATCAGCACTTGCACTTTCGGCGGCAGCAAGATTGTTGAAAACAACTTCCAGGGTTGTTTGGCTCACGTGAGATTCCGACAGCTTCAACTTGGACTTGTTATCTTCAAGAGTAGTAAACAAGTCAGCACAAATAGTATTTGCCGAGCTGACTTCGGATCGGACCTTTGTATCCAGCCGTTCCCTAAGCACAGCCCCCGGAAATGTGGAACCAACAAAAGCATCTAAATAGCGCAGTCGTAACTCCAAGGTCGCGAAAGATGCAAGCGTGCGTGCTGATATTCCATGCAAGGAACAGGCTTCTCGGAAAACATAGGCAGCGTTTAGGTTGTCGATATTGACCATATTGGATAGAAAGTGATCGCCTGTAATCATTTCGAGAAGCTCAAATGTCTGTTCCAAGTCAAATGATAGTCCTTCTGGTGGCGACGGCGCAGCTTCCACGTCTCCTGTATCTCTGACGCTCCGGTAGTTGACAATTTTTCTATATATGTATATGAAATCGTCGTCATCTTCTTCGATGGTTTTTATCCTTAGCTCCAATTGGTATCCACGTCCAAACTTCGATTTCAAATGTTGTGCAGAGCCGAGACAGCGGAGCGCCCCGTTTGTCATTATCCCCAGTCGAGAGCAAAGAGCCTCGCATTCGTCCATGCTATGAGTGGTCAGTATAGCACAAACTTTCTGGTTGGTTTTGGGGTTCCTTCTGGATATCAATTTTTTAATAATTTGCCATATTTCACGTCGAGCAACTGGATCGACTCCGGTGGTCGGTTCGTCCAAGCAAACAATGGATGGATAGCCGATTGTCGCACATGCAATACTCAACTTTCGCTTCATTCCTCCACTGTAATGAGAAGCCAACCTATCTTTGTCATTATCGCAGAGGCCTACTTCTGATAACTTCGTGTCTACTGCTAGCGGTATTGACTCGGGCGGGATGCCTCCTTTGATAGACGCATACAGGTGGACATGCTCCCGTCCCGTAAGGTTTTCATAAATTGCGTCAAACTGAGGACAGTATCCAACATGTTTACGAAGATGGTCAGGGTTCTGAATCACGCTTATCCCTGCCAGCAGAACATCGCCAGAGGTAGGAGCCAGTTCCGTTGTCAACACGCCCATTGTAGTGGTTTTGCCGGCTCCTGGACGGTACAAAGAGCACACAAGAGAAAAAGGAAGGAGCAGCATCAGTACAAATGCAACGTCAAACAAACTTCACTGGTATCGTCCCAGAGTACGAACCGTTAGTACCCAACAAGCCAAAACACTCTCCAGCTGGAATGCCGAGAGAAAGATTTTTGATAGCGACTTTGCCATTGCCATACACTTTTCGCAGCTCCTTGAACACGACAGCGTCGTCCTCACTGTTGTCGGAAAGGACTAGTTCTTCTTCCGCCAAAACATCGTCGTCGCACACCAAATCATCATCTGCATCACAGGCGGAATAACTATGGTTGCATCTTGATACAAGCTTGTCGCAGAACAGTTTTATTTCGGGAAGCCCGTAGCACTTCTCTAGGTTCACGGCGAGGATAAGGTAAACAACGCTTTGCAGGGCCAGTGCAATGACCTCGAAAAGCAAAACCTCTTTGTCCCAAACTGATACTTTCTTGGATGATCGCAGTTCAAATGTGCTGATATACATGGTGTAGAAAAGCCCCTTGCCTAAACAGAAACTCGGAAATAAACGCCCAATCCATTCAACGACGCGGGCAATGAACATTAGCTTTTCCCATGGGTCATTGGGGTCCGAACCAATAAGACGAAGTGTATACGTCGTGATTGGGCCGCCCAATCCAGTCAAAAATCCAATCATGATTATGAAGATGTTGCAAAGGCTGGCCGATGAGAAGAAAAATGAAATGAAGTAGGCGAAGGATGCCGCAGCAGGACCGAACAGGAACATCAGCGATAGAACCCCTCCAAATGTACCTCGTTCAGAAGTAGTAAAGACGTCGACATCAAATATGAACATCAAGATGACTGCCGGGAGAGTTGGTGAGTAGAGGATCGCCGCAATCATTTCATTATCGACACAAAAATGGCTAGGGCTTACCTGTAAACCAAAGAGGGAGTTGATAGTTCATTGTATCCCACAAAAATGAGGAGGCCCAGTAGGTGGAAGGCTGGACACCAGCAATACTCTGCAGGTGCTTTGCTTTTGATTCTCGCTCAAGTACAACGAAATTACCCATGTAGCCAGCAATAAAAGGAAAGCTCCTGGAAGGTTGAAAAATAGAGTGAGAACGACGTGGCCGGGTCATCTCTCTTTACTAGACAAGTGAAAATCCAAATAGTACGTACAGCACAATCATAAACCATAAATTGAAAACATCGCTTTCGTTGTGAAAGATGCGCTCTTTTTGCGTCATCGGGAGCGGGTGGATAGTAGACGCCAAACGGATGGTGTCGTCGTCAAGTGCTTCTCGAAGGATTGCCTCATCGGCAACTTTTTGATAGAGTGGCTGAAGGCAGGCAGAGGCGGATTACAAGCAGGGAAAAATAGTGTGAGACAACGAATGGCCATGCTGCTATCAACAGGTTGTGGTTTCTCACGTACCGCAGCATGAAGCGCTGTGAAGTTGTAACTATGATAGAGGAATAATGAGAAAGTGTAAATGGGTTCGATTAGTGCTGAGGCTCAGACATTCAGTGACTCCCAGCGTAGCTGTACATACCTGATCACGTAGCCCAAGCCTTTGTATCTTCCGCACTCCTCCGGCATCGTATAATGGTCTTTGTGAAACCTACATTGAAAGGCCGCTTTTGAGCCGTATGAAACACCTTGGTCTGTGGTACTGTTCGGCTCATGAGTGAAGTATATTGCTCCAAACTGAGATGCCTCATAAAGGGCCGAGCTTTGAAGAAGACTGTGCGACGACTGCATCAAACGAAAAGTTAGAATAAAACGAGAGTGAATGCCTAACAACGGCAGGAGATGCGGAAAATATTCTGGGACATGGTACAAACCTCGTTGACGTTTCCGACATCATCTCCAACGAGTACTGTGCCATCTTTTGAAATGCGTTTAAGAATTCCTTGTGATTTGTCGATGGTACAATTTGGCATTGAAATAATGTACGATTGTGCCCCGCAAAAGAAATATTTCTCCTCAGTGTCCTTCACTTCGATGACTGGGTACGGATATGCACACCAGCCAGGTTGGCATTTGAAGTTCGTGCCGGGGTTGTTGAATGGAATCGGATTTCGGACTGGTTCTGTCGATTTCATATCAACGCCAGTATTGTAGGCTTGAAGGTCGAGCTGCAACGGGACCAGCTCTCTATGTGGTGACGCGAACGTTAGAACTAGAAAGCCGACCAAGACAAAGATTCCCGGTAACAGAGTGGTGCAACACCAAGCCTTTTTGTCTCGCTGGAAACTTATTCTGCGTTTTCTTATTAGGGCGGCCAAATGTGTGAGAATCTCATGGCGATCGTTGGTGTAAACACCACAGCTTTGTAATTCGGCTTGACTATCGGGAAACTGTGTGTTCTCGCTTTTGGAGTCGCTGTCAGTGCCTAACGCAACCGATTGGAATACTTCGTCCAGCGTAGTAGCATTGATCCCATAGGAAGAGACAGCGCCGCTCGCCTTGAGGCGGTCAATTTCTCGGAGCAGTAGGCCGAGCTGTGAAAATCCATCCAGCGGAATTTGAAATGTCATTTCCTTCCCGATATTGGTCAGCAAATTTGCTTCTGGTGTTGTTGTCGTCACGAGTTCCATAATATCCATGTCATTCTCGTCGTCAATGCTGCCTTTTTCAATCGCCAGGTGGTACCCTACGCCATACGCCCGCTTCAAAAACATGGAACTGCCCACGCATCGCAATCTACCGCCAGCAAGAATTGCGATTTTATCGGCAAGAATATCGGCCTCGTCCTGGTCCAAGGAATGTACGTAATAAAGTAAATTAGAGCGACATCATCAAGATTCTAAACAATTAAAATGCGACGACGGAATGCACTTACAAGAAAATGAGTTGTGAGCAAAATGATCCTGCCCTTTCTGTATTTCTTGATGAGATTCCATATGTGCCGACGAGAAAAGGGGTCCTTTTCAATTATTGATCACGGAAAAGCAAAGCGAGTGTTAGCGTCAAAATGGCGGGTTGGCTATTTTGATTGCGACGAGCTCAACGCCAAGCGAAGCTTACCATTCCGCTGGTAGGCTCATCCAACACGACAAGCTTGCTGTCTCCACTAAAGGCAACCGCGAGGCACAACTTTCTTTTCATGCCCCCACTAAGTTGTTTGGCCAGGGTGTGACTTTTTTCTGTCAGTCCCACGTCTTGCAAAGATTCCTGGATCGATGCTTCGGCAGATTGTTGTCCCATGCTTTGATAAGCACCCTTTAAGCGTAAGAAAAAGTCAATGTGCTCGCGCACCGTCAATATTGGAAAGAGACAATCGTTGTGTTGCAAGCAAATACCGAGTTCTTGGCGGATTTCGGGCATGTCGTAAAGGCTGTGCTTTCCAGCTACCATATGAAAGCCTTGACTGGGATGGATGGCACCCGTCAGCATGTGTATGGTCGTGGATTTTCCACTTCCATTATGACCGAGCAAGCAGGTGACCTGTCCTTGGTAGAGGGATAGATTGAGACGATCTACGGCTGTCACACTGGATCCAGTCTTTGACTGGAACACTTTGCTAAGATTATGGATTTCCACACTGCTCCCCATATCAGCTTGTTGACGAAGCATATCCGAAACTGGCTCTACCGGGATATCATCACCCATTTTGGCAGACGCATATTGACACGGCACTTGCTCAAACCCGCCAGTCTTAGATTGTTGGGTGGACTTTTTCCAATACAAAGGTTGCAGAGGAAAATTCCAGGGCAACGCGTGGCCCTGCTCACTGGATGGAATGACACGATTCAGATACCAAGATAGCGCCGTCCACAGCAGACCATCGAGCCACAAAAATTGGAAAACGTCCCACAAGGTCAATCCCGAAGGACTATCCGTAGAGGCAAAGGAATGCCAGGTCGCGCCCGCACCGGCATCTTCCAACGTTCCAATGAGTTGAATGCCATAGGCAAAGGCTGTGATGGGATGGAGGCAGAGAATCCGAATCGTCAGAGCACTTCCGCCATCCAAGGTCACGGCTTGCGCCATGAAATATCCTGCCAATACAATCAGCAATCCAATCAGAATCGTTCTGGTAGCAGTCTTGGCCGAATAGGTAATCGCGGACGGGAGAAACGAGGCAAAGCTAATGATTGCCAGAAATGCCGATTGCCAAAAGAGCCACAACAAGCCGGGATCGGAATGAGCAAACAATGGCGCCGAGACTCGCGCCACGACCGTGGCCGTGAGTCCATGCAACATCCAAAAGGTACAGAACCAACTGCTTCCGATTTGCCATTCCGTCACGCTCATCATTTTTAAAAATTCTTTTTGGCCCGTTTCTCGTTCTTGGGCCATGTAGCCAATCATGGAAGCACAGGGATACAACAAACCCAACGTCAAAAAGAGTGGCAAAAATCCATTCAAGACGGTATAAAATCCTTCCGACCAATAGGGTCGTGATGGAAAGGCGACAAATTTGACCCCGTGTTCGGCCACAAACAAGCCCTGTGCAGTGGCGCCGGTATCAACCATGATCCAATCGTGCAAGAATCGTTGCATGGTCAACAAACCATTCATAATGTATTGTCCGGTACACGTATATTGCAAGGGTCCTTGGGGATACGCGAGAGGCGACACTGAAAGTCCACAAACCGCGATTTCTTGTTTGGCAAAACTCGCCAACAAACGTTTGGTATCCGGAGTGGTTTTGAGGGCAGAAGCACTGGCATCACCTTTCCACCATTCGGGGGCATTCATATGAGTCGAATTGACACGAATGGTATAATCGTACGTCTTTGTGTCATTGCCGGTAAAGACAATGGCCAAGGCTATTTTGGGACGATCCAGGTCGAGATTTCCATAATCGACGTGTTGGGTGTACTCTTCCACTGCTTGATTGCTCTCGAAAAGCCGAATGAATTCGCCCCTATTCGATGTGTTGTTGTTGTCTGTTGTATTGTAGAATGATACTAATTGTGGATAGCGTTGGTAAATATAGGATTGAAAGGCTTGTGCTCTTTGCATGCCACCAACATCGTCGCCTGTAGAAGCGGCCAATGCCAATTTGGGATACTGACAATATTGTGTGGCGTCCTCTCCGTGATGTTGACATAATCGTGAATCGCATTGCAAAAAGGGAACCATCCAATTTCGTCCATGATCCATCATGCCACTAATTTCAAATGGAAGCTTTTTGAATATGGAGGGTTGTTTGATGATGTGATGATTGGTGTGGTTGGTAGAATTGGTGGTAGTATTGTGGACAATGCTTGGTGTAATTGTCTTGTTGACACAAATACGCTTGGCTTGCAAGGCCTTGACATAATCCGTCATGCTTAAAAGTTGAACCGCCTCCAAATCGGACGAAAATTTGGGGGGCACAAATGTGGGTTGAAAGTGATCACTCTGTTCGGCCAATCCTTTGAAAACGACCAAAATATAGCAAAAGAGCACGGGCAGAGCACATTCGGCAATGGTTGCCAGCCAATGGCGTTTGCGATAAATCAAATTTCGGCGCATCAAGGCGCTCCAACCATTGGAAACCACCACAAACTTCAGCATCTTTGTGTTTAGGAGTAGTTGTGTTGTTGTTTTATTTCGAACGTATACTATCGTGCTTCGTGATTCCTCTACTCAAGTACTAGTACACCGTAACTAATAGCTATGGTAAAGTTGGACAACGATAACAACAATCAATCAATGCAATGGTGGACTACTATGACTGTAATTAATTACTACAGTAATTAGACTCATCAGCCCATTAATTTATCACAATCATGATGGAATGTTACCTCTACGTCGTACTAGTAGAGTGAGTCTACTATTCAACTGCATCATTTCGAAGAATCTATTGCGTGGTTTTTGGTTGTCAGAGAAAAATGAAATGTTTGAATTTGTTAGCTCCGTGCGCCGGGGGAGGCTCACTCCACATTATCGGACGAAACAAAATCTTCCTGCTTTGGCACGATTGAAGCAAATGACGTGGACATGATGTCGGCCCCCTCTTGAGCCTTTCCATCTCACTTTTTGGGAACAACCAAGAAATTGAACGATTGATTGATTGCTTGCGTGATGGATGGCTTCATGGAATTCCCAAATTTTAGAAAAAGAACAACAACAAGACAAACATTGAAAGTTCGATCCAATCCATCTCGTAACACTTTACTTAATAATGTCATCGTTGAAGGTCTTGGTTGGCTCTGCCAATCTGGGGAATGCCAAACCCAATCCAATCTCCTTGCATGCATGGATTCCCGACGATGGTGACTGCCAACAAGTGCTACAACATCAAAAGTATCCTCTCCAATCAGCGGATATCAGTGTTCCCGGTGGGGCGAAATCATCCAACAGATCTCAACAAAAGAGGTTTGATTTGATTGTGATTGGACTACAGGAAAGCACCTTTGAGGTCGTACCAAGCACGGAGCATAATGCTACCGACCACGTGACGTCCACAGAGGAGGAGGACGCCACAACCGATAGCACACACAAGGATTGCAAATCAAACCAAAGGCAGGAATCGACAACAAAGCCGGCACCTGATTCCAAAAAAGCCAAATCCAAAGGCTCCAAACTGCGAAAGGTCGCCAAGGTGACGCAAAAAGTTGCGACCTTTGTCGCGAGTCGCGATCATACCGACACGACCACCAAGGCTGCCGAAGTGTTACCGGATGGAACCAATGCGCTGCATGACATGCTGGCACAAAGACTGCCTTCTTACCAACGCATCTTGAGTTTTCAACGAGGAGAAATGCGTCTCCTCATTTATGCCCGTCTTGATGATCAGAACGCCAAGCAGGAGATCAACAGTAACACTACAACAACAACACGCGGCAATATGCATTCGGTCCAAGTCCGATCCGTTCGGGCACAAAACACGGGTGTGGCTGGTTTGGCCAACAAGGGTGGTATTGTGGCAGAAGTGGTCGTCAATGAAGGAACGGTTCTTTCCTTTGTGACGTGTCATTTGGAAGCGCATGAAGGGATCGACAAATTTGCGACGCGATGTTCCACCATGGGAGACATTTTGCGGGGAACCACCCAAAAAGGTTGCTACCCCGATGTGTCCTTGGCATCTCATTTTTGTTTTGTACTGGGAGATCTGAACTTTCGAACACGATACCAAGGTCATGTCCACTATGAAGATCAAATCAATGACGTCCAGAAACTCGTGGCAGATTGTAATTGGGAGGAACTCAATGCTGCCGATGAACTGCAAATGGCCCTACACAAAAAGCTATGTTTGTACGGCTTTCAAACACTACCTTGCCACTTTCCTCCCACATTCAAAATGGAACGACGGCCCGGGTATACCTACAAGGAGAATCGTACTCCCAGTTATACCGATCGAATTCTTTGGAAAACGGGGGATAGGCTGGAAGAGAACATTACACCGCTTTGTTATGAACCCGTGGATGATTTTGAAACGTCTGACCACAAACCTGTACGGGGAGCATTTGAAATACAATTGAACAACCACTTGCGGCTTCGTGGACGACACCTAGGGTACGTACGCGCTTTGTTTCTTGAAGTGCACGAGTATGAATTCTGAACAGCCCAGCAGATGAAAGTACAAGTTATTTTGTTTTCTTACTGACATTACGTTCGATTCCTTGTTCTAATTTCGGGTGGTGGCGTTGCTGCAGTCGAACTTCACTTTTGCCCTGGAGACACACCGAAACGAGCCACCGAGACAAAAGCTTACATCTCTTTTTGAGCGATATTCAGTGTGACATTTTTCCCAATGAAAATTATCCTCCAGATACCTATCTTTGCCTGGTTTCCAATCCACCGGAAGTGTTGTTAGCGCCGCCGAGTTTGTGGAAGAGATGCGCCTCTTCTCTGAAAAAAATGATCCATTGTAACGCAGATAACTACCACGACGAACATGTCGGGTGGCCCAGTACACCTGTTTTGAAGGGGGACAACACCCCGGACTGGGGGGACAAGGAAATCCACTGCACTCTGAGGACACACCAATCCGATGGGTCTCCCATCAACCTGACAGGTGCTATGCTTCACATTTTCCTTTTCAAATACAACGCACGACAGTCCGATGAGGTCATTGGAAGCTACGCGATCAATATGGAGCATTTATTGCGCATTAGCGCCAAACAAGGGCGCGGAATAAATGATGGCGAAGACGACACGGGTCCATGGAGCCGGTCAATGCGCTTCAATTCCAATAGTGCCCCGCATCGGCAACAGGAAAATGTCATGATGTCTAGGGATATCGATGGCCCTTTGCTGAGAAGCGGAATGCAGACTGCTGTCCTGCGCTGTACAATGGATGCCTGGTGGGTTGATGAAGCTCTTGCAGTTGCTGGAAGAATGTCTTCATTAGAGGGTGAGTCATATGAAAGAATGGAGCGGATGAGCTACAGCAAGGGAATCATGGGGGCTCTGCGGGCCAGGAACAAACAGCTGACAAAGAACACCTTGTAACCATGTAGCAAAATACAATTGTAGGCTTCAAAACGCAACAGTTCCTTTGGGTGGGGATCCGCCTAGGTGGTGATGTCATACTACAGGGCCTGCATGTAAAAGTCAATGTCAACTGTTACTCAATGGCAGTATCTATGCTGAGAATTGTGATTCTTGCTACAATGGTGTCTTTAACATCTCTTGGTGGCATGCTCCTTATTCCTTCATCAACTAGAGGTAACTAAAGATTGGACATTCCACAACCATAAAATCTAACTCCTTTAGGTCTCCAGTTTTGGTGAGGCACAAGAAGTTAAGGGAAGCAATGCCAAGAATAATTTTCCTACTAGCAAGGCTCTGAGAAGTAGGTTCTTTGACTGGTGCACCTGTCATAGCTAGTTTATAATGATTTCTAATGCTCTGCTAGATGCAGTTTCTCTTGAAATGACTCCATGAATGCAATTTGGCGCTAGCACCAGTGCTTGGTGGGCATGCCTCCCATGGAAAAAAATAGGTTAAGCTTGTCACATGCACCTGTTGTTTGTTTATCACACTCAAAACTTTAAAAAATCTAGTGGTCGAGTCACATTGATCTCAGTCAATGCCGTCAAACCCATGAACAACATAGAAAAACACTTTGATGGCACAGCCTGATGACCACATTGTTCCTTAAGTCAGGCAGTTGCTAGCATCCAGAAAAGTCAAGAGGTCACAATTGAAACAAAAGTATTGATTCAGAGTTCCCACAGCACTTCAGAAGCATGATCACTGAGCAATTGAGGTGTCCAGAACATTTTAACCCCTAATTGTTTTTTTTATGTGCATGCCCAATGACATTTCAAGCATTGCTGACTGCAATTAGCTCTGAGTGAGCAGTTTCATTTTGATTGACAACTGACTCCATGTGCCGAAGTTGACAAAGAAAACCTTCCACATGAGTGGATCAAAGCACAGAGACACAATCTTAGCTGTTGACTTCTTCTTTTCTGACGAGACAACTTCCAATGATCATTCAGCAAATGGAACAATGCAATTGTTGACTGCAAAGCAAGTTGATTTGTGCAATGTTTCTTTTGAATGAAGACATCTATTTTGGTGCAAAAGATCCGTTTGCTAGAAATTATGGTTGTGCAGTTGTTGCTGCTGGTTGCAGTGGATCTTGAAGTGTGAGTGCTTCAAGAAACCATTGTTGTAGATGCACACATGTTCCAACACACTCCTGCGGGGACAGGGATGAAAGCATGTCTTCGGACTGTTGTGCATGTGTCGCACAGGTTAAATCAGCTACACTCCTATTTATTAAAAACACCATGAGTGACTCCAGCCCACATCCGTCGCCTTTTGCCACTTGACATCCCCCTCACCGACTTGTGAAAAAGCAAAACCTTTCCAACACTACAACCAATGCCATCATTGTCATCAGATCCACCACGTTTGGATTATTGGCTCTCACATGCTCCTGGGCAGTCACCAGCAATGTGACCTCGCTTGTTGCAACGGCAACACTTGATCTCAGCCTTGTCAGTTGACTGCTGGGCAAAACGAACCACTGACAAACGATCAGAAAGGTTCTCAACCTGTCTCTGACGGGATCCACCACACCCTCTACAGTTGGTTACCACCATGATGGCTGCTGGCACATCAGCAGGATGCACATCCTTACCGAGGACACAAATGTTGTTCAAGTCATCAACTGCTGCCTTGCAGCGGGCCTGATCTGTCCCTCCAAGGAACAAACTTGCTAAGCATTGAGTGCAAGCAGACTTCTTATCCTTTTTGTGGTCATTGTCATGACAAGGGGGAACAAGCTTTCCCCATGCAGCTTCCCGACACAGCTTCAACTACTTCAACTTGTTACAGGAACCTCTCACCGTGCTCATTGAGACTTTCATTAGGTCTTTGCGTGTTGCCTCTTCCATGCAAAGTGCTGTTCAGCAACTGCATGATAACAAACTTGTTCCTGGCTCCACCAGCACTGCCAACAAGTTCCTTGATCACATCTAAGAGCCCGATGACATCATTGTCATCTTCAAGTTTCTCAAGTTCCGTTGACTGTGCTTCTGTGCTTTGTTAACTCTTGTTCTGTTGGTTCAAACTGGGGGACACACACCAATCGACACACGCTCCAATGCAATGCACGCACTCTCCTTCTCTTCCAGTCGACAGATGACTCTGAAGGACCCACGTTCACTTCGTCCATTCACTTGATCTGACACACGGATCACCGGCAACACACACTGTTCTGTTCTTCTTTCATTTCAATCTGACACATGGAGCAACTTGGTTCTTCACAGTCGACACACGACTTCTTCTTCTTTGGTGAGACACACCGCATCTTCTTTGGAACGACCCCCACTGTGGCGACACGCGCCAACCTCATCTTCTGCTTCCTACAGCCGATCGATTCTTTAAGCCCCTTCACAGGCTTGCTCTCGAAACTGTGATCGTTCTCCGTCAACAATCTTCGATTTCGACAACACATTGCTTCTTCTTCGTGATCCGACACGCGGATCCTCTTCGTCATTCTTGGCGACACACACCAATGCTTCTTTGACGACAAGCTTCTTTGCCTCTTGACACTTGGGCTTCTCGTCGGACAATTTCTAGCAAATGTTGAATGAAGAGATCTGTTTTGGTGCAAAAGATCAGTTTGCTAGAATTTGTGGTTGTGCAGTTGTTGCTGCTTGTTGTGGTGGATCTTGAAGTGTGAGTGCTTCAAGATGTCGTTGTTGTGGATGCACACATCTTCCAACTGTTTCTTAAAACATGTTTTTGATCAAAATCTTCTCATGGCATTCAATTTGACTGCCCCTGCCAACTGAGTCCACAGTCTTTTGGTCACTGCACAGCATGAGGATGGACCAAACTGGAACACAAAGATTTGTGACTGTTGTCATTGATCCCACATTGGCTTTGCCATTTGAGACATCTTCAGCAAAAAAAAGAGCTGTCAGTCTGAGAGTCACTCGATTGTTCTGCAGTCATGCACTTGCCTGCAAGTGTGCACTTCTCTGTGTCACAAACTTTTGCAGCTTTGCCTTTCATAAATTGGTTTTCACACTAAACAGCAAAGAGTGACTGATTTGTAGTAAATTGTTGGAATTGTTTCTAAGGCTAGTGCTCTGGAAATAAACAGAAAATAATTTCTTTTTGTTGGTCCTCACAGTGCTTCCAGTTAGACATCAACTAGGCAAACATTGCACCTAGCAAAATCTGTGGTAACTTCGTGTGTTGGGCTGGCTCTTTC
>Ga0163144_10013478_pt1 | contig 17061 bp, 12 predicted proteins | sample OliLak19BULKMAT1_FD_123175 | JGI IMG/M metagenome (GOLD analysis project Ga0163144, IMG submission 123175) | Freshwater microbial mat bacterial communities from Lake Vanda, McMurdo Dry Valleys, Antarctica - Oligotrophic Lake LV.19.BULKMAT1 | ecosystem: Environmental > Aquatic > Freshwater >... | reverse complement strand
CTCGACGACGAACTGCTGTCGCTCAACAGTGCGGCCGAGCTCGATCCTCTGCTCCCCGAGATATTCATCCGGCGAGCCTCCGCACTCATGCACGCCGCCCGCTTCGAAGAGGCGATGGCCGATCTGGAAACTGCGGATCGCCTGTCTCCGGAGGACATCGAAGTCCTCAGCCTCATCCCGATTGTGCAGGTCCGGATGGGACAGATTGAAACCGGTGTCGCCAACGCCGAGAAGGTGATCGCTCTGTCGCCGAAGAACTGGGTCAGCCTGTACAACGGAGCTTGTACGTTGGCACGAGCCGCCGAAAGTCCGGCGTCCACATCAGATCAGAAGTTGACGTTCGCCGATCGGGCCGTCCAGCTGCTCCTGGAAACTGCTGATCTCAAATTCCCCGACGTGGAACATCTGCAGAAGGACGCTGACCTCGCCGCTCTGTACGGTCATGTGATGTGGCCGGAAGTGGTCAACCGCGTCACCATGAATAAGGTCAAGCCCGGGGAAGAGAAAAAGCCGAGCGAGTAGAATCTTCCATGTCCGGACGAGTCTGGAGACTCGTTCTACGGCGCCGCCAGCAGGACGCCGACCAGAAGGTCATAGGCCGCATGACAGCCGACCGTGATGCCGAATCCCCGCATCAGAAACACTGTGGCAAAAAACAGCCCTGCGGCAGCGCGGAATGAAAACGCAAACAGGTTGAATGCATCCGCAGACGGCCCGACATGATGCGCAAGGGCAAACAGGAAACTGGTAGAGATGGCTGCCATCGCCGCTGCCCACCTGGGAGGGAACTCAAACATCCGAAATCCCAGAAACGCTGCCGGGACCAGCAGCAGCCGGAACATGACCTCTTCATAAACACCGGCACCAATGAACGAGACGGCTCGCGTGACGGGCCCGGCTACCGCCAACAGCGTCTCGGTTGATTCCGGTGCCGTCGTGATCGTTCGGAACAGCAAATCATGACACTGCCCGAAGGCGACCAGCACGATCGCCAGCAGAAGACTCTCCGCGAACATTCCGGCCTGAGTCTCGATCCGGACCTGCCACGGATATTTCTGAATCAAATGCCAGGCCAGCAGCATCGCAATCACCAGCACCGGCAGCAATGTCTGCCCGATGCCAATGCGACTCAGGAAAGACCTCATCCAGAAATCTGCGCCGTTGCGGAGCACGTCCGGCTGGTCCTGGCCCATGACCAGCACACCGAATTCATAGACAACAATCCACGGAATCAGGAACAACAGACTGGATAGCGGCATTCGCGCTTCGGCCCAGTAGGCGGTCTCAGAAATTGTGATGTCGTCAACTGTCTTCATTTGTCGCCTTTGTGTCAGCCGAACGCACCAGCGTCGGGCTTTTCCCGGGAACGCCGGGAGATTTCTGACCACGTCCCGGCGCGCCGGGATCGGCTGATTTCAGTCTTAAGCCTGGGCTATGTTCAGGTTATCGGACCAAAGGACGACGTTTCACTGTTCATGCCCGTCAGAGATTGGCTGCCGTCACCGCCCCCACGTCCCCAAGTGCGGCAGATTTTGCTGCGGGAGTGGTCGAGTGACTGCTTTCGGCGAACGATCAGTCGGCGATCGCAGATTTGAGCGTCAAGCACTGTCGAAGAGACAAGATCGGAAGGATAAGCCGGACAGTCACACCTGTGACTCTGGTGACGACTGAGCCGGACCAACCGGTGCCCCCCGTCTTCCTGCTGTGCAGAACACGCTCTCCGAGTGCCGATCTTTGCGAGGACTGCGCTAGTAGTTTGGAACCATCTATCCCGAACGATCGCGTGGATCTGAAATATCAGATTTCAAATTTGTATCGAGCAGAGGTCAGGACGGGACAAATTGTCCCATCCCACGGAAACACACATGCATGACGATGCTGCTGAGTTGCGGTCTCTGGATCAGGTCGCGAACGCTTTGCTGGAACAACTGGGTTGTTGTGGCGGAGTCTGTCCAGAGACCACGCCGCTGCCGTCTGTGGAAGGTGTGATGTCGATCGTGAATGACATCCGCGACCTGCTGTTTCCGGGAGTGCACAGAACGCGACGGATGCAACCCGGCAGTGCCATTTCTGAGTATCAGTCGATGCTGGCGCGGGTCGAATCGCGTTTGCGCATCGAAATCAGCCGCGCACTGGTTCATTCGCGGCAAGTGCAGCTGCGACTTCACAACGGCGCTGACTCGCATTTTTCCGGTCCAGCGGCTTCATCGCTTGCCGAACGATTCGTCAGCCGGCTTCCCGAACTCCAGCAGCGGCTCAGCAGCGACGTTGATGCCGCCTTCAACGGCGACCCGGCCGCGAAAAGCCGCGAAGAGATCGTGCTTTGCTATCCAGGCATTGAAGCCATCACCGTTTATCGCATCGCTCATCAACTACTGACGCTTGGTGTTCCATACCTGCCGCGGATCATGACCGAGTGGGCTCACCGCGAAACCGGCATTGATATCCATCCCGGTGCGAAGATTGACGCGTCGTTTTTCATTGATCATGGCACAGGTGTGGTCATCGGAGAAACGTGCGAGATCGGTGCGAACGTCACTCTGTATCAGGGCGTGACTCTCGGAGCATGGTCGTTTCCTCGCGACGAAGATGGGAACCTGATCCGAGGAACGAAACGACATCCGACGCTGGAAGATCGCGTCACGGTCTACAGTAACGCTACGATCCTGGGCGGTACGACTGTCATCGGAGCGGGCTCACAGGTCGGCTCCAGTGTGACGCTGAACCGCAGCATTCCGGCGAACACCATCGTCACGATTGAAAAACCGTCGCTGCGTTTCCGCGAAGCCGCGTGAAGCTGCGCGCCAGGCGAGCAGTGAGTGTGAACCCACCGAGGAAACCTGCGCCGCGTTCGGAAACCGTATCCATGGTTCATGGACTGGCCGCCGCTGTGACAGTCGCAAGTATGGCTCGAGTGAGCTACGTTGCCTCGTAAGGGGACCGGCAGATGAAAGTTTGCCGTGGGACAGGCTTCCAGCCTGTCATCTTCTCCGAGGGATGACAGGCTGGAAGCCTGTCCCACGGGTAAGACAAGTCCTGCCGCTCGCGTAAGAACCCTCGGAGGGTTAAGAACTTCGCCGGCTGCATCACGTTCCAGGTCAGGATTCTGCAATGACTGCCACAAATCTTCCGTCCGTTGATCTGAAAACCCTGCCAGGCATCCGGCAGTTTGATCTGACCGGTCAGGTGGCTGTGATCACCGGTGGTTCGAAAGGTCTTGGAGCGGCCATTGCCGCGGGCCTGGCATCGGCAGGTGCCGTCACGGTGATTGCCAGCCGGGGACTTGCTGAGGCTCAGGTCGTGGCCGATGAGATTGCCTCAGGCTTTGGAAAGAGATCACTCGCTGTTTCCGTCGATGTGAATGAACCGGGCAGTGTCGACGCAATGGTCCGCACCGTGATCGACGCGACCGGCCGGATCGATATTCTCGTCAATAGTGCCGGGATCAATATTCGAGGCAGCATAGCCGATCTGACGCACGATCAGTTTCAGCAGGTGCAGCGGACCAACGTCGACGGGACGTGGCTGTGCTGTAAGGCTGTGCTGCCGACGATGAAACAAGCGGGGTATGGCCGCATCGTCAACATCGCCAGTACACTGGGAGTGGTCGGCCTCGCAAATCGAACCCCGTACGCGGCCAGCAAAGGCGCGGTCGTCCAGCTGACTCGCGCTCTGGGCCTGGAGCTGGCGCAGACCGGGATCACCTGCAATGCCCTGTGTCCCGGTCCGTTCCTGACACCCATGAACATCCCAATTGCGGATTCTGCAGAAGCGAAGAAGAACATCATTGGTGCCGTCGCGATGGAACGCTGGGGAACTCTGAACGAGATCCAGGGTGCTGCATTGCTGCTCAGCAGCCCCGCTGCCAGCTACATGACCGGCAGCCTGGTCACCGTCGATGGCGGCTGGACAGCAAGGTGATCCAGCGACAAGCACGACGCGGAGTGCAATCCGAATTCATCCTTCCGCCGTCACCGTCACAACCACCGACTTGAACCCCGGAGTCTTTGACAACGGATCGACAGCGTGCGAAACGAGCACATTGGATTCGGGGTAATACATTGCCGCGTTGCCGGCGCGGATGTCAAACTGGCGGACGAGGATGTAGTGCATCTCGCCGGTGTCGCTCTTGATTCGGACTCGCTGATCAACGTTCAGCCCCAGCCGGGCAATGTCCTCGGCATTCATCAGGATGACATCACGGCGCTCCTGGCCGCGGTAGAGGTCTTCCTCGTCATAGACGACGCTGTTGAACTGACCTTCCGAACGCATGGTCATCAATCGCAACTGATTGCCGGAAAGTGTCGCCGCGGGCAGTTCGATCGGATGGAACCTGGCCTTGCCGGTTGCCGTAGGGAACTTGTAGTCCGCGATGACGCGGCCCGGAACGTGAAATTCCTTCTTCGTCGCATCAATGTCCTTCATGTCTTCGTAGCCGGGGATCAGATCGGCGATAAGTTCCCGGATGGCCGAGTGGCTTTCCAGCTTTGACCAGTCCAGCCGTGAGTCGCCGGCGAAAATCTTTCGCCCGATTTCGGCCAGAATTGACACTTCGCTGCGTGCGTTCCTGTGCCGGGCCGGGCCGCCGTCGCTGAGTCGCACGAAACTGAACATGGATTCCTGAGTCGTCGTCTGAGGTTCCTCATCGCGTGGCAGGACCGGGAGAATAAACGTCTCTTCGCCGGTGCCCCACGCATGGCCGGTGTTCAGCGTCGTAGACAAATAGACAATCGTCCTGAGCTTCTGCATGGATTCGAACGCACGCCTGGCATTTGGATTGCTGCCGTAGAGATTTCCACCAAGCAGCAGCGCGAAATCCATCGAACCCAGATGAGCGGCGTCCATGCAAGCCATCGTGTCGAAGCCCGGTGAGGCCGGTGGCTGGATTCCCAATCGCTTCTCGAAGCGTTCCAGCATGCTCTGCTTGAGCAGGGGCGTGACTCCGACGGAACCAAGCCCCTGCACATTGCTGTGGCCCCGAATCGGCATCAGTCCGGCGTGCGCCCGCCCGACCATTCCTCGCAGCAGCGCCAGATTGGCAATGGCGTGGACGTTGCGAGTTCCGTGAAGATGATGCGTGATTCCCATGCACCAGCCGATGACGACGTTCTTCGCCTGAACATACTGATCGGCAATCGCGCGAATCGTGTCCCTGTCGATGCCGCTCTGTTCGATGATGGTTTCCCAGGATGTCGCCTGCACCTGAGTCACAAGCAACTCAAATCCCTCCGTATGATTTGACACGAACGTCGCGTCGTAACCGCAGCGTTCGATCACATCCTTTGCAATCCCGGTCAGCAGCGCGAGGTCACCGCCGATATGAGGCTGCACATACTGACTGGCGATCTCCGTGCCGAACAGCATGCTGCGTACGTCACTGGGGACTCGAAAGTTCGTCAGTCCCAGTTCTTTGACCGGATTGATGACGATGATCCGGCCGCCGTTACGCCGGATCTGCATGAAGGATCTCATCAGCCTCGGATGATTCGACGAGGGATTCGCGCCGATCAGAATGTAGAGATCCGTTTTCTCCAGATCTTCCAGCCGGACGGTTCCCGCGCCGCTGCCGATGGCCATCCCAAGGCCGACACCGCTGGCCTGATGACAGTAGTACGAACAGTTGTTGACGTAGTTCGTGCCGAACAGCCGCGACAGCATCTGAAACAAAAAACCGGCTTCGTTGGACGCTCGCCCGCTGGCGTAGAAAAACGAACGCTGCGGGCCGGCTGCTTTCATTCGCTCGACAACCGTTGAGATTGCATGGTCCCAGGTTGTGACCTGATAGGACGTCGCTCCCTTTGCCAGATGCAGGGGCTCATGGATACGTCCGGACATTTCCAGCTGTCGCGACGTCATCGCGCGCAACTGGTTCAGGCTCATCGCTTCAATGAAGTCCCGACGCAGTGCGCCCTGCATGTCGGACGCCATGGCCTGAAACGACTTCTTGCAGACTTCCGGAAAGTGCCCGCCTTCATTCACCATCCCGCCGAGCTGTCCGCCCATACCGACCGCGCAAGTCTTGCAGGTGTTTTTGGACCGCATGGCCTGCCACATGTTCCACCAGCCGACTCGCTGAGCCAGCTTGAGGCTGTATCCGATGGCCTTCCAGCCACCTCCGCTGCGGGGACGTTTCATGATCATTCACAGCCAATTGATTTGAGATTTCAAATCTGAAATGTAACGACCGCTGGCCGGGCAACAGTATTACAGATCATCGTCATCATCGCTTGCCGGTTCGGGAACATAGTCATCGGCGTCGAGAGCGTATTCCAGCAGCACGTCCATCGAAATGTGTTCGATGGCGGAGATATGAGTCGCCTTGAGCAGGAGCTTGGGTGCCATTCCCGCTTCGAGGGCTTCGATCCAGCGAGGCAGACAGAGGCACCAGTGGTCACCTGGCTTCAAACCGGGAAAGCGATACTCCGGTCGCGGAGTGGAAAGATCGTTGCCGGCCTTCTTTGAAAACCTCAGAAACTCAGCGGACATCTCCACACACACCGTGTGCATACCATTGTCTTCACCGCAGGTATCGCACTTGCCGTTGCGGAAAAACCCGGTCATCGGTTCCGCGGAACACACGAGCAGGTCATCACCAAACACGTTCTTGGCCAAGGCCGTGATCCTTCTTCAAAAACATTGACTCAACACGAACTCACACAAGCACGACGCTTCAGCGAGTGGCAAACTCGCTGACTGGTCGTGCTTGTGCTGGCCACTCGCTGGCTCGTCGTGCCTGTATCTTAATTCGCAGGATATCCGGTTCATCCGCGGACTTCACGTCTGCACAATCGGAAGAACCGTAAAGTCGGGACTGTCCGAACGACGATCAGAACGATACGAGGGGGCTCGGGAGCTCGCAGCGGTCACGGCATTTGTGACCGCCACGTGTTTCGGCAGGTTCTGCCGCCGAATGCGGCATCGCGGCGGCAGTCGACTTTGCAGTGGCGATGCGTCGGCCAGCACTGGGATGATACAGTGAAGGGAAACAGACATGAGTGACGTACTTGGAAATGCGTTACAGCGACTTTCGGCGGAGCCCGTTGCAATGCCGGCAACGTGTGAGAAGCCGCCCTCGATGCTCGCAGAGCCGTCCGCGTGCTGTGCGGGCGATTCTGAACTGAAGCCGTTGTCTGACTCAGAATCGGAGTCGCGGCTGCCGTTTGAACCGACCCCAGCGCCAGTCATCAGTGAGGGCGAATCCTCTGCCGCGGAGGTCCCAGCGCGGGTTTCGAAACAATGGGGCATCCACCCCGCGACGCAATATGGCATCGCAGTTCGATTCGTACTGGAACATCGACGGCAGACGGCAGCGGCTGTTGTACTGTTGTGCATGACTTGTCTCTGGTTCGACAGGAATTCCGGGCTGGACTCGGCAACCGCAATCGTTGAGGATCCTGGTCTGCCGGATGTCGAATCCATGCTCAGCGAGTTCGCTGCCGTTTCCGCCCAGCCACTGCGCGAACCGGCTGAGCCGATCGAGACTTCGGGCTACGGAAGCGTTCCGCTGACGATTCCTCACGGCGAAATCGAACAGCCTGGAAGCGCCGTTGAGTTTTCAAAGAACGCCAGCTCATCGGCTGCCGATGCGGTCTATCCGGATGATGCTGCCGCGAACTCATCGACGGCCGGAACTCAGCAGACGCCGACCACACCAGGATCAGTTCGCTTCACGGGAAATATACAGCCGTTGAAATGAGGCGCAGTTTCGATCGGCAGTTGCGAGACTCACTTCCGGGCTGTCTTCATGAAGGCGGAAATCTGAATGTACGAGACTTATTGGAATCTGAACGGCCGGCCGTTTTTGCAGCGGAGTGAGCCGGCTCGGTTCTATCGCAGTCAATCGCATCAGGCAGCGCTGCTGAGACTGACGTACGGGCTCGATAACTTATCCGGTCCCGGACTCGTGCTCGGTCTGTCGGGAACGGGCAAGTCGAGTCTGGTGCGCGTCTTCGCGGAAGGACGGCCAACTCAGTGTCCGTTCATCCACATCGTGTTTCCGGCACTGGAGTGTGATGAGCTGCTGCGCCTGATCGCTGCGGAATTGAGTGTCCCGTTGTCGTCAGACACGGGTTCCGACGCAGTGCTGCGTGAGATCCATCAGGCGCTGCGCAAATACACAGCGCTGGGGTGTCAGCCGCTGATTTGCTTTGATGATGCTCATTTACTGTCCGACGATGCCTTGCAGAAAGTGGTCCAACCGCTGCTGAATCTCACGGAAACGGATGAGCAAGCCCGGCTGTCGGTGCTGCTGGTGGGACAGCCCTCGCTCTCATCGAAAATCCGGAAACTCAGCCAGCTCAGCGAACGGATTGCAGTCACAACGCCGTTACTCGGTTTCACCGCCGCGGAGACAGCCGACTATGTGGCTGTCTGCCTGAACAACGCGGCCGGACGATCGGACATCTTTACTCCGGGTGCCGTCCAGCGTCTGTTTGAAGTCACCACCGGGAATCCTCGCCGGATCAATCGGCTCGGCGATATGGCGCTGCTGGTCGGATGCGCAGAGCAACTGCCGCAGATCACGGAATCGCAGATCGACGCAGTCAGTACAGAACTGATGCCCGCTGCGGCTTAATCACGGCGATTCGCGGCTGGTCAATCGGCAGAATCTGCTGATTGGCGATTCGTTTCGGCGGCGGCAAGGCAGTGGGAGATTTCCATGACTCAGGAAGTCGCGGCGACGCCTTCAAAGTCCGGAGAAATTCATTGCCCGTCGAAATTGCCTCGGATACTAATCCGTGAGAGTGGCAAGCCGACACAGATGGCGACCGGATCAACAGGCGTCGGGCCTGATCGATCATTCGGATCGAAATCGTAACGCGTCAGTGCAATCCGGGAACCCCGGAACCCCGGTGCCCCGAACCGTGTCCGCTCAGGCGTCGCTTCAGAATCGAAAATCCAAAATCGAAAATTGTCTCCCGTCCAATGATCATGCAGGCGCGAACTGTTCCTCGCCGGAAGGCACTGAGGCGAAATCTGAAGGCGATGAACGCGGACGGTTTTTCGTTCAGCGTCATGGTCGGTATTGGCGAAGCCTATTTGCCGGCGTTCATTTTGGCGCGCGGCTTGGGCGAAATGAACGCGGCCATGATTGCCACGCTGCCGGTTCTGCTGGGAAGCATCCTGCAGCTGTTGGCTCCGCTGGCCCTGCAGAAACTGAAATCGTATCGCCTGTTCGTCGTTTCGACGGCGTCACTTCAGGCCTGCAGCATGCTGATGCTGATGGGCATGGCTTTGACGGAGCATGTCTCGGCCTGGGTCGTGTTTGTCCCCGCAACACTGTATTGGGCAGCCGGACTAGCGACTGGACCGGCGTGGAATAGCTGGGTTGAACAACTTGTGCCGCGACGGATTCGCAGCGGTTTCTTTGCCCGCAGGAGTCGGTTGAGTCACTTCGGGGTTCTGCTGGGGCTGGTCTCGGGCGGACTGCTGCTGAGATGGTCGGTGGCGAGTGACCTCACCGCGGAAGTATTCGCCATTCTTTTCGGCGTCGGAGCGATCGGGCGCTTTGTGTCGGCGGCGATGCTGGCCCGACAGACGGAGGCGATTCACGCTGCATCGAATGTGGGGCAGGCTTCCAGCCAGCCTCAAACTCCGCCCGGTACGACGGGCTGGAAGCTTGTCCCTCAAGCTGCACGGGACGCGGACGAAGTCACTGAAGACCGTTCATCGTTCAGTGAGAGACTGTCATCCATGCTGCAGATAATCCGACGACCCGGACCGGCCGGGCGTCTGGTGCTGTTTCTGATGGCCGTTCAGACAGCAGTGCATGTATCCGGGCCGTACTTCAACCCGTTCATGCTGAAAGTTCTGAAGCTTTCCTGGGTAGACTACATGGGATTGCTGTCACTTGGCTTCATCGGAAAGATGATCTCACTTCCCTGGGCCGGGCGGGTCGCAAATCGCTGGGGTGCGGATCGCCTGTTGTGGGTCGGCAGTGTCGGCATTGTTCCGGTCAGTGCTCTGTGGTTTGTCGCGCAGGACGTGTGGTTCCTTGCGTGTCTGCAGATTCTGAGCGGGCTCGTGTGGGGTTGTTATGAACTGGCGATGCTCCTGCAGTTCTTCGGACAGATTCCGGGGGAACGGCGAGTCGCCGTACTGACCCTGTACAACCTCGGCAATTCGGCGGCGATGGTGGCGGGAACGCTGATCGGGGCTTTGATTCTCAATTCGCTGGGGCGCAGCCACGATGCGTATCTGGCCGTATTCGTTGCTTCCGGTTGCCTCAGGCTCCTTGCACTGCTGGCACTTCCGGGGAGGAGCAGGGCAGTGAGGGCAACTCGCGGAGCGTTAGAAGGCTGGATGAGCCGTGCGCGAGCCGAAAGGGACTGCGTGCCGATCCAGCAGACCACGCGAATTGTGGTCTGCGCGAAGGAAGACTCCGCCGTGACAACGCGGATCGTCGAAGGCGGCAGCGGTGGAAGTCGTCGTCGCGACGGCCTGCCGACGACTCGGCTGCCGGCTCGAGCGGATTCAAGTCTGGGTGATCTGTCGCCCCGCGAGTAGAATCGCGGCCTGATGCTGAACACTCTAAACAACTCGATCTTTTCAACGGCCGATGAACGTGGCGAGTTCATTGCCCCTGGAAGTTCGCTTCGACTATGGCTGATCGGGGGATTGTTCACCGTGGCGGCGGTGGCGGTCATGTCCAGGCTGGCTTGGGTTCAGACGCAGCTGCCGGCTGACTATCTGGCGTCGCTGACTACGACCACGGTCGAGGAAGAACTGATTCCGGCCCGTGATGGCCGCATCCTCGCAGATTCGATGGTGCTCGCCGCGGACCGTGAAAAGTACGTGGTGCAGCTGCATTATCGCTGGCTGCAGAAAACTGCTGATCCGGGATGGATGAAACTACAGATCCGGCAGAGACTCAGCCGTGAAGAACGCAGAGACTCAGCACTGCTGGAGAAAACCAGACAGCAGATTCGAGCAGAGCGTGATGCCTCACTGCAGGCCGTCGCTGATTCGACAAACACTTCACTCACAGAATTGACCGCGCGATGCGAACGGATCGAGCAACGAGTTCAGCGAATCAGCGATTCTGTCAACCGCAGGCTTCAGGGCAGTGCCCCAAACGCTGAAGAGGAAGAAGAGACTCCCGGGTTCCTCTTAAGATGGGCGTCTGCACTCCGCGAAACGCTGACGACGCCGCCGAAGCGGGAGGACTTAACCCATGTTCCTGTGAAAGAGGAGGAATCCTGGCACACAGTGCTGGATGAGGTCTCTGACGCTGCCGCAGCACAGATCCTCGAACACCCGGAGCTGTTTCAAGGTGTCCGCGTTGTGGCGGAAATGCGGCGGACATATCCGGCTCATGATCTTGCCGGGCATCTTGTGGGGGCACGCACAAAGCCGACGGATGCGGACCGCTCCCTAAAGGACGGTGTCATGGTCAACCAGGACACGGTGCGGATCGGGCGGTTTGGCGTTGAGAAGAGCTACAGCCATCGGCTGAACGGCGTTCCGGGTGTGCAGCAAACCGTTCGCGATCGCCGCCAGCGAATTGTTTCGTCCGAAGTGACTCGCAAACCCGTCAGTGGTCGTGATGTTGTACTCACGATCGATGTGAAACTGCAAACGCTCGCCGAACAACTGCTGGCGGAATCGCTGGGGGACGCCGAGCGAACTTTGCTGGTTCCCTCAGTGACCGAGGAATCCATGCAGCATGTTGAGTCCGAATTCTTGTCACCGCCGGAACCGGCACACATTCCTGTCGGAGGTTCCGTCGTCATTATGGAAGCAGACAGCGGACGGATCGCTGTCGCCGCAAGTGCGCCAGATTTTGATCTGTCAATGTTCACAGACGGCAGTGAAGCGCAGTGGAAGGCGGTCAACGGAGACACTCGTCAGCCGTTCGTGTCGCGCTGCACCAGCATGGCTCTTCCGCCGGGGTCAACGTTTAAGATTGTCACAGCCATCGCAGGTCTGCAGACCGGTGTGCTCACTCCGGAAATGCCTTTTTCCTGTCGTGGTTACCTGAGCAATCCGGACGAACATCGCTGTCTGATTTACCGCCTGGACGGTCGAGGCCACGACACCGTGAAACTGCGTTCCGCGATGGCTCAGTCCTGCAACGTCTACTTCTTCGACGCTGCACGGCGGATCGGAATTGGACCGTTGGTGCAGTGGACTGATCGACTGGGATTTGGCCAGGAAACCGGCATTGATCTGCCGTTTGAACAATCCGGAACCGTGCCATCGGCGGGCTCAGCCTCCGCCGGGACGGCGAATGATGCCGCTCGCCTCCGCTTCGAACGCGAGGCACTTGGTCTGGGAATCGGACAGTCCCGCCTGACGGTGACGCCGGTGCAGATGGCGCGGCTGCTGGCGTTCGTCTCGAACGGCGGCTGGCTGGTTACGCCCCATATCGTGAGTCACGAAGGCACTGCCCGGCAGGCGTCAGATGTTGACGAATCACCGTTCCGCACCAAACGTCGTCGCGTTCCCGGAGTGACGACTGAGACCTTGACGGCGATTCGCGAGGGATTGCTGGCCGCAGTTGAAGAGCCGATGGGAACGGGATTTAAGACGGTCCGCCTTCCCGGAGTCACGATCGCCGGAAAAACGGGGACCGCCGAGACTGCACCTGGCAAGCCTGACCACGCCTGGTTCGTCGGCTATGTCCCGGCGGACGATCCGCGGTATGTGGTCGTTGTGGTTCTGGAGCATGGTGGTTCGGGCAGCCGGGCAGCCGGACCGATCGCGAAGGAACTGGTGAAGTCGCTTCTGCAACGGGGGTTGATGAACTGAATCACGCCGACGGGGCGGCCGGCCAACAGTAAACAACTGACCGCCGTGGAGCGACCAGCGGCGAAAGAATCGCCGGCAATTTACGCGTGCCAGGAAATCTGTTTGATCCGAGCAGCAAGATCTCCGTTTTGCCCGGCTGTCCTCAGAAATTGACCGGGGAAGTCCGGTCGAGTGGAGAACTATACTCCGCGCGGATTTGATTGAGATGTTTTGTTGTAGCCGGATTCGCCAGAATTCGGCCATGAATAATGCACACTTCCGAATTCTTGCGAATCCGGCTACACGCCACTTGAGTCCGCGCGGAGTATATTCGCTTCGCTGTGTAGACTTTGCACCGATCCGGTAGTGAAAACGCCTCTCCATTGTGTCGCCTTCTGTGTCGCCTTCTGTGTCGCCTTCAGAAAACTCTCCAGGAGCCTTTGAAATGGGATTGTTAGACAAGCTGCGGAATGAACTGATTGACATCATCGAATGGGTCGATGATTCGCGGCATACGCTCGTCTGGCGGTTTCCTCGCTATCAGAACGAAATCAAGAACGGGGCTCAGCTGATCGTCCGGCCGGGGCAGATCGCCATCTTTGTGCATCGAGGCCAGGTGGCGGACGTCTTTGAGCCGGGCAGTTACGAACTGAAGACTGACAACCTGCCGATTCTGAGCACGATCGCCGGGTGGAAGTACGGCTTCAACAGCCCGTTCCGTGCGGAAGTCTATTTTGTATCGACGAAGCAGATAACGGATCTCAAGTGGGGTACTCCCAACCCGATCATGATGCGCGATCCGGAGTTTGGGCCGATCCGGATTCGTGCGTTCGGAACCTACGCCGTCAAAGCGGTCAATGCAAAGGCACTGCTGACAGAACTGGTCGGGACCGATCAGGAATTCGGTGTCGACGCGATTTCAGAACTGCTGCGATCGATGATCGGCAGCACCTTTGCTGAAACGCTGGCCAAGTCCAATACGGCAGCACTCGATCTTGCCGGCAAGTACGCTGAGTTTGGTGAAATCCTGCGGAAGGCGGTCGCCGCCAAGATTGATGACGAATACGGTCTGGAGATTCCTCAGCTGATTATCGTCAACATCTCGCTGCCGGAAGCAGTTGAGAAGGCATTGGACACCCGGACCAGCATTGGTGTCATCGGCGACCTCGGCAAATATCAACAGTACCAGATGGGCGCAGCAATGACGGCCGCCGCGGAAAACCCCGGCGGCGGCGGTGGCGCAGCGGACGGGCTCGGACTGGGACTTGGTGTAGCGATGGCTGGCCGCATGATGCAGCCCGGCATGTTTCCGGGTGGAGCCGGAGCAGCGGGAATGATGCCGCCGGCTCCGCCGACGCTGTGGCATGTGGCTGTGAACGGGCAGACTCAAGGACCATTTGCAGCCGACCAGGTCGCCAGCGGAATTGCCGCCGGTCAGATCAACCGATTGACTCTGGTCTGGACTGCCGGAATGCCGGCGTGGACAGCGGCCGGCCAGGTGCCTCAACTGGCGTCGTCCTTCGGTCCGCCAGCGCCGCCGCCGGCCACGCCGGAATAGTCAATCCATTCTCGGTCGTTCCGCGGACAGAACGGAGCCTGCACGCCCGATTCGGCGGAGCGATTGGTCTGATTGCATTGCAGATCACCTTTTTCCCTTTCGGAAATCCCATGGCCTTCGATCCTGACGACCGCACCGATCCGTCAGACGTGCAGCCGCTGACGACGGAAGAAGATCCCAATGGCCCAATGGACATTCATCGCACGGATGTCCGAACGGGCGAAGTTGGACGGACCTTTGATTCCGGCGAAGGTCGCATCTTTCCTTGCGAATCGTGCGGTGCGGACCTGGAATTCCACATCGGTGAACAGTCGCTGGTGTGTCCATTTTGCGGACATGTCAAGGCCATCGAAAAAAAGGCCGACGATGTCCTGACGGAACAGGATTTCCACGCCATGCTGGAGCACATCCGGCAGTGGCGCGAGGACGCTCGTGATCGAGTTGAGGATGCCGACCCGTCCGTTGCTGCGGTTGAGGCGACTCACCGCGAACTGCGCTGCGAATCGTGTGGCGGCAACGTCGAATTTTATGGAACTCTGACCAGCACCAAGTGCCCGTACTGTGCCGCTCCCGTCCAACTGGAAAATGCTCACAAGTCCGAAGAGCACCGGATTCCGGCTGACGGCGTTCTTCCTTTTCAGATCGACAAGGAGCATGCGAGTCAGAATCTGAAGCAATGGGTCAGCTCGCGCTGGTTCGCTCCGAACCGGTTTCTGAAGGAAGGCGCGGCAGGAAACTTTAACGGGATTTATCTGTCGTACTTTACTTACGATTCGATGACGTTTTCGGCCTACTCCGGCGAGCGTGGCGAGCACTACTATGTCACAGTCGGCAGCGGTAAGAACCGGCGAACTGAACGCCGGACTCGCTGGTATCCCGCCGGCGGCAGCTTTCAGAGGTTCTTTGACGATGTGCTGGTGCTGGCCAATACCGGTCTGCGTCGGGACTTCATGCTGGCACTGGAACCGTGGCCGTTACTGAAGGTCGTGCCGTTCGATCAGCAAATGCTCGCCGGGCTGATGGCCCGGACCTATGACATCGAGCTGGATGAATGCTTTAAGGAAGGCCGTCAGCGCATTGACGCTGCGATCCTGTCCGAAGTGCATCAGCGGATCGGCGGAGATACCCAGAGAGTGCACTCCGTCAACAGTCGCTATGAAGCCATTACCTACAAGCACCTGCTGCTGCCGGTCTGGCTGATGGCCTATCGATACACGGGCAAAACATTCCAGGTTTTTATCAACGCCGCCACCGGAGAAGTCCAGGGCGAGCGACCGTACAGCGCCTGGAAGATCGCGTTCGCCGTGATCATGGGACTCCTCGCCGCAGGCGGAATCTTTGCGCTGACGCAGCAGTAATGCGTGCTGCACAAAGTGCGCTGCACCCTGGACTCCGCAGCACCTCACCGGGGCCTGAAAGAAAAGAAAATGCCGGGTTCACAAAAATGGATCACTCGACGCCTGGTCATCCTGTTGACGTCCTCCGCTTTGTTGGCCGGCATGACAGGTTGGTTTTGGATTCGCCGAACGGACACTCTGCAAAGAGAAGTCGAAGCGATCGGCGGAGTCTATGAAAACAGGAATCTGGACTTTGGGTCACGCAGTCTCTTGGGATTTCGGGACAGCGTCATTCAGGCTGTGGTGAACAAAGCGAAAGAAATAGAACGTCACTCCATTAACATCAACTTCTATAAAAGTGATTTGACCGACAGTTGGGTGCAACGAAATGCGAAGGCCATGAAGGGACTTCCCGTAAATTCTCTCTTCTTTAGCAGAACCGGGATCACGGATGATGCGCTGACGAGTCTCGCCGGAATGAAGAGCCTGATCCATCTGGATCTTGCCGGAACCTCCATTACGGATCATTCGATGTTTGCGATTCGTGAAATGCCCGCCCTGTGTAACATCGATTTGACTGACACCGACGTGACTGAAGAAGGGATATCGCATCTGGTCGATCATCTACGGCTGAAACATGTGGATCTTGACGGCAGTGTCTTCACCGGTGCGACCATTGCTCATCTGAATGCGATCCCTCGACTGCGAGAGCTGGGACTCAAAGACGCCAACAACGACCAACTCAATCGTCTCGGTGATCTTAAAAAAGTCGCCTTTCTTTCTCTGGCTGGAACCACAGAGGAATCTCTCCCGTACCTTCTGCGGTTGAGCAACATCAAACACCTGACTCTTGTTGACAGCGCACTCTCTCCCGACTCAATCGCGAAGATTCGTGAGACGCTTCCAACCTCGTCCATTCACGAGTGTATGTCGTTTGAAGCGGCCGAGAAGTCGGGACTAAATCAGCAGATCGCTCTTCTGCTGCCCACTTCAAGGTGCCATGCACTTCAGATGAATGCACTTCAGATGAAGAAGTCTGATCCAGGATTCAATACCGCCCTCAGAGATCTTTCACTTCACGCCAGGGCCGCTGTGCGATTTGTTCGGCGGCGGGAGGAGACGGATTGCAGAGTCGTCGGCAGACCGATTTCCACGCGGAAACGCTGGCGGAAGTTCCTGACCAGATCGCGCCAATGACAGGTGCCCTGCACGAATGGCACAGTCAGCGGTGTTAACTACTTTGTTTCGAATGAACCGACAGGTGGATGGCACTGACTTTCCACCTGACTTTCCACCCGACTTTCCACCTGACTTTCCACCCGATGGCACTGACTTTCCTCCCCGAATCTTCCATTCGGTTCCCGTCCTGGGAGTGATACGGCGAGTCTCGCACCAGCGTGCCGTGATCGAGTCCTGAACATCAGCTTTCCTGATGCG
>Ga0163144_10013476_pt1 | contig 17063 bp, 11 predicted proteins | sample OliLak19BULKMAT1_FD_123175 | JGI IMG/M metagenome (GOLD analysis project Ga0163144, IMG submission 123175) | Freshwater microbial mat bacterial communities from Lake Vanda, McMurdo Dry Valleys, Antarctica - Oligotrophic Lake LV.19.BULKMAT1 | ecosystem: Environmental > Aquatic > Freshwater >... | reverse complement strand
GCTCGGCGATCCACGACTGCGCGTAGTCGTCGACGAGCACGGCGGTGTGATCCCACGCGTCGGCGCCGATGCTCGGTGCGATCGCTGCGAACGCGGAGCGCAGGCGATCCGAGCGCTCGGGCTGCCACACCGCGTCGATCGGCGCGCGCGTGTCCTCGCACGTGACAGGTTGCGGCGCGAGCATGCGTACCGAGACGATGGCGCCGACCGTCACCGCCCCACCGACCAACCACAGGCGTCCCCGCGATCGGACGCCGCGGGCCTCGTCGAGCGCCGTAGCGATCGCGGCGAGCGACGGCCAGCGCTGACCGGGCAACGGCATGAGACCGCGCGCGATGATTGCGTACAGGCGCCGCGGCACGGCGCTGCCCTTCGGCGGCGTCGGCGTCGGCGCCTTCGCCTCGGCGATCGCCGTCGCGAGCTCGACGACGCTGCTGCCGACGAACGGACGCACGCCGTAGAGCACCTCGAACATCGCGATGCACAGCGCCCACTGATCCGATCGCGCGTCGGCGGGGAATCCCGCGAACAGCTCGGGCGCGAGATAGGCCGGCGTGCCGATGATGCCGCGGTCGTGCGTGTCGCCGGCATTCGCTGCGGAGATCGGCATGCCGTTCGAATCGAGCTCACCGAGCGAGCGCGCGATGCCGAAGTCGAGCACCTGCGCGCGGCCGTCGTCGCGGACCATGAGGTTGTCGGGCTTGATGTCGCGATGGATGAGACCCGTCGCGTGCACGGCCTCGAGCCCACGGCAGATCTGCGCGAAGACCTCGGCGACCTCGGTCCACGAGCGCTCGTGGGCCGCCCAGTGTCGCAAGGTGCTGCCGCGCACGAACTCCATCGCGACGTAGAGGCCGTCGCCCGTCGCGCCGACCTCGTACACGGCGACGACGTTGGGATGCGACACCCGGGCCATCGCGCGGGCCTCGGCCAGCGCGCTGTCTCGACCCCGCGTATCCCCGCTGGCCCAATGATCGAGTCGCACGAGCTTGATCGCGACCTTGCGATCGAGCTCCGGATCGTACGCCGAGAACACGACACCCATGCCGCCCTGGCCGATGCGCTCGATGAGCGTGAAGCGACCGAGACGCGGGGGCGACGTCGGGTCGAGCGGCTCGTTCGAGGGCGTCGGGCGCGGCGAGACGAGCGGATCGATCTCGGTGTCGGGCGGCGTCCCCTGCAACGGCGCCGAGGATAGCACCGCGTGCATCCGCGGCCCGCTATGCTCGCCGCCGATGACCGAGCAAGAGCTCCTCGCGAAGCTGGCTGGTGTCGAAGCGCTGTTCGCCGGCACGACCTTCGAAGGCGAGCGCCAAGCCGCCGCAGTGGCGCGAGAGAAGCTCCGCGCGAAGCTCGAGGCGCTGCACGCGAGCGATCCGGCGGTCGAGCACCAGCTGTCGATCCACGACCCGTGGATGGTGCGCCTGATGATCGCGCTCTTGCGGCGCTACGGATTGCAGCCGTACCGACGCAAGGGTCAGCGTGCGACGACGTTGATGGTGAAGATGCCGAAGCGCTTCCTCGACGAGACGCTATGGCCGCAGTTCATCGAGCTCGGCAAGGTGCTGCAGCAGTACTTACTCGAGGTGACGGAGCGCGTGATCAAGGACGCGATCCACCCGGATGCGACCGAGGTCGGCGAGGTGAAAGCGCTGGGCAGCGGGTAGGGGGGCGTGCGGACCTACGCTCGTGACGCAGCAGCCTCGCCCTGTGCCTGCGCGAGCGCCTTCTCCTCGGGCCGGTGCCCGCGAGCGCCGAACCCTGGTCTAATGCGACTCGGTGGCCTACCTCCTTCGCGTCTCGTGGGTTCTCCTTGGTCCAACCGCCGTGATGACCGTGCTCGGCACGGCGCACGCCGCCCCGGCGATCGGCGAACGGACGACCGACGCGGGTCACTACTTCGGCGACACGGTCGTGCTGCCGGGTACCCGCGACAAGGTCGGGGACGGATCACCGAAGCTCGTCCGCCCCGGCATCCTCTTCGTGAACTTCGACGGCGTAACCACGACGATGGGCGCCGACAACTCGAAGACCGACAGCTCGAGCATCTACGGGCAGCCGTTCGCACCGTTCGGCGGTGACGAGGCCGCCCAGAACGCGGTGATCGACGCCGTGTTCACCGACTTCCTCGAGTACGACCTCGAGATCGTCGCCGAGCGTCCGGCCAGCGGCGACTACACGATGGCCGTCACGTCACCGACGAACCCCGCGGGTGGCAGCGTGCTCGGCATCGCACCGCTCGATTGCTTCGACGGCATGCCGAACAACGTGGTCTTCGCATTCCACGGTGCGGGCGACATGTACGGCCCGTCGGGCATCGCGGGCACCATCAGCCACGAGGCCGGCCACTCGTACGGCCTCGAGCACGTGAACGACCCGAGCGATATCATGAACCCGTCGAACTCGGGCGGCGATCCAACATTCCACGACTCGTGCCTGCCGCTCGTCGACCCGATGGTCGTCTGCGGTGGGGCCCACATGCCGTTCTGCGCCGACGGTACCGGCCAGAACGAGCACCAAGAGCTGCTCGAGATCTTCGGGCCGCGCACGCCCGACACCAACGCGCCCGTCGTCGTTATCGCGTCGCCGGATCACAACGAGGGCTTCGGCGTCGGTGCGTCGTTCCGCATCGATGTGATGGCGACCGACGACGACGTGGTGCGCCGCGTCGAGCTGTACCGCGGCGACGACGAGATGCCGCTGATGGCGTCGACGATGGCGCCGTACGGCTGGGACATCGTCAACATCCCCCAGGGCGTGTTCGAGTTCACCGCACGCGCGACCGATCGCGTCGGCAACGAGGGCATCAGCGAGGTCGTGACGATCTACGTCGGCGTCGATCCACCGGAGGATGCAGACACCAGCGGCGGCACGGACGGTGGGGCAGGGGCAGATGGTGGTGGTGGGTGCGGATGCACGCAGCGCGGCGCGACGTCGATGCTCTCGATGTTGCCGTTGGTCGCAATGCTGCGTCGTCGCCGACGCGCGCGCGCCTGACACGATCGACGGCGAGACGCTCGCGGCGTCGATCGTGTCGTTCTGAGCCGAGGTCCCGGCGTCCGTCGAGGTCCTTGCGGCGCTCGGTGGCCGACGACCGCCGGTTTCCGGCGCCGTAGAGCTGCAGCACGATCGGCATCACGACGACGCCCGTGATCGTCGAGATCGCGGTCATCGACACCGACAACGCGACGTCGCTCTTCGCGTACACCGTGAAGAGGTTCGAGGTTGTGCCGCCGGGCACGCAACCGACGACGAGCAGCGAGATCGCCATGGCTGGTGGCAACGCGAGGACCTTCGCGAGTGAGTACGCGATGAGCGGCATCCACCCGAACTGCGACAGCAGCCCGACGAGCGGAGCGAACCGGCGTCGCACGATGTCGCGAAAGCTCGCGACACCGAGCCCCGCGCCCATCCCGAACATCAGGACGAACAGCAGCGCGGCGAGCAACGCCTTGCTGACGGGTCCCAGCACGCGCCGAACCTATCCCATCGGAGACCGAAGCTAGTCTCGCGGCGCGCGCGGGCCCTGCGCCCGACCTCACCGGAGCGTACCTACGTTCATTGAGGCATCTCACGGATGGCCGACTGGTGCGCACCCGGTATCCGTGGCCAAACTCCGCCGCCATGCTCGACCTTGCGACCACCCGGAACATCGGGATCTCCGCTCACATCGACTCCGGTAAGACCACGCTGACGGAGCGGATCCTCTTTTACACCGGCAAGATCCACAAGATCGAAGAGGTGCGGGGTAAGTCCGGCGTCGGCGCGACGATGGACTCGATGGAGCTCGAGCGCGAGCGCGGCATCACCATCCAGTCCGCCGCGACGCACGTCACCTGGGCCGGCTACCACGTCAACATCATCGACACCCCCGGCCACGTCGACTTCACGATCGAGGTCGAGCGCGCGCTGGCGGTGCTCGACGGCGCGATCCTGGTGCTGTGCGGCGTCGCCGGCGTGCAGTCGCAGTCGCTCACGGTCGATCGGCAGATGCGCCGCTACAGCGTGCCGCGCCTCGCGTTCATCAACAAGATGGACCGCTCGGGCGCCGATGCGTATCGCGTGCACGAAGCGCTGCGCACCAAGCTCAAGCTGAACGCCGTGATGGTCAACATCCCGATCGGCGCCGAGGATCAGTTCGAGGGCGTCATCGATCTGCTCGACCGCAAGGCGCTGTACTTCGACGGTGCCAGTGGCGAGGTGGTGCGCACAGCGGAGATCCCCGATGGCTACGCCGACAAGGTCGAGGAGTGGCGCAGCAAGCTGGTCGAGGCGTGCGCGGACTTCGACGACGCCATCATGGAGAAGTTCCTCGATGGCACCGAGGTAACCGCCGAGGAGTTGGCGCCGGTCATCCGCAAGGCGACCATCGAGCTCAAGTTCGTGCCGACCTACTGCGGCTCCGCGTACAAGAACAAGGCCGTGCAGCCGATGCTCGACGGCGTCACCCGCTTTTTGCCCGATCCGACCGAGGTCGTGAACAAGGCGTTCGAGCGCGTCGGCACCACCGAGTCCGAGGTCGTGCTCGAGACCAAGAACGATCTGCCGATGTGCTCGCTCGCGTTCAAGCTCGAGGACGGGCGGTTCGGTCAGCTCACGTACCTGCGCATCTACCAGGGCAAGGTCGCGAAGGGCGACACCATCTACAACGCGCGCACGCAGCAGAAGAACAAGGTCGGCCGACTCGTGCGCATGCACGCCGACAAGATGGAAGAGATCGACGAGGCGACGGCGGGAGACATCTGTGCGCTGTTCGGCATCGACTGTGCTGCCGGTGACACGTTCACCGACGGCGAGAAGGCGTACTCGCTGCGCTCGATGTTCGTGCCCGAGGCCGTGATCTTCTATTCGATCAAGCCCAAGGACAACGCTCTGCTGTCCAACTTCTCGAAGGCGCTCAACCGCTTCTCGAAGGAGGACCCGACGTTCAAGGTCCGTCGCGACGAAGAGTCGGCCGAGACGATCATCGCCGGCATGGGCGAGCTGCATCTCGAGGTCTACATCGAGCGCATGCGTCGCGAGTACAAGGTCGACACCATCGTCGGCGAGCCGCAGGTCGCGTATCGCGAGACGATCGGCAAAGAGGTCAACTACGAGTACATCCACCGCAAGCAGACGGGTGGCTCGGGTCAGTTCGCGAAGATCGCCGGCGTGATGCGGCCGCTGCCGGATCCGCAGCCGGGCGAGCACTATCGCTTCCTCGACAAGATCGTCGGCGGCATCATCCCGCGCGAGTTCATTCCGTCGGTCGATCACGGCTTCCAGATCGCAAAGGACCGCGGCGTCCTGATCGGTTTCCCCGTCGTCGACATCGAGATGGAGCTCAACGACGGCTCGTATCACCAGGTCGACTCCAGCGACATCGCGTTCCAGATCGCCGCGCGCGCGGCGTTCAAGGAAGCGATGCGCAAGGCCGATCCGGTGGTGCTCGAGCCGATGATGCGCGTCGAGGTCGAGACCCCCGAGGAGTTCCAGGGGGCCGTGCAGACCACGCTCATCCGCCGTCGCGGTGTCATCATCGGCTCTGAAGGTCGCGCGGGCAGCAACGCGGTCGAGGCACTCGTGCCGCTCGCCGAGATGTTCGCGTACAGCAACGAGCTGCGCTCGGCCACGCAGGGCAAGGCCGAGTACACGATGGAGTTCGAGCGCTACGCCCCGGTGCCCAAGAGCATCCAAGAAGGGCTGATGACGAAGTACAAGGATCGGCCCAAGGGCTGATTCCCGCCATCGCTTCGCTCCGGCTCACGGACTGATGCGCGCGACCCAGATGTCGCGCGCATCGACGCCCGTGTCGATCGAGCCGGTGACGTAGATCATCCCGTCGCCGGCGATCATCACCGACCGACCGTAGTTCGGGCCCATCGCGCCGCCGGGGATGTGCCGACTCCAGCGCATGTCGCCAGCGGCGGTGTAGCGGCGGATCAGCACGTCGCGGATCTCCGCGTTCATCTCGCCGCCGGTCACGACGAGGTCGCCGTTCGGTGCGATCGCGATGCCGAAGCAGTGCGCGCCTTGTTCGCTCTCGCCGAGGAACTCGTCGGTCCACTCGATGTTGCCGTCCGCGTCGTAGCGGCGAACGAACGAGTGCCACGGATAGTTCACGCTGGCTTCGTAGCCGCAGACGTACGCCTCGTCGTCAGGACCGGTGACGACACTGATGAGGTAGTCGTCGAGGCTCGCGGCGCCGTTGTAGCTGCGGCTCCACAACAGGTTGCCATCGGTGTCGTACTTGCCGAGCCACATGTTCGTGCCCTCGGCGGCGACGCTCTCGTAGCCCGCGACGTAAAGTGATCCGTTCGCGGTCGTACTGACGCCGTGCGCGACGTCGCTGCCGAGCGCGGTGCCGCCGTAGCCACGGGTCCACACCGGCATGCCGTCGGCCGAGTACTTGCGCAGCATGATCTCGTTGCTCGCAGCCACGCTGTCGTTGTAGCCGACGACGATCACTGCGCCTTCGCCGTCGATCGCGACGTTCTGGACGATCGTGCTCGTTGCACCCGGTGCGTCGAACGAGCTCGACCAAAGATCCGCCCCAAAGGTGTCGATCTTGCGCAACAGGCCGTTGTTGGTCAGGTCGGCGGCCGACTCGTAGCCGCCGATGTACGCCGCGCCGTCGTCGTCGAGCACCACGCCGAACATGTGGTCGTTGCCGAGGCCGGCACCGGCGTGGGTGGCCGTCCAGTACGCGCCGCCCATCGGGCTGTATCGCCGGATCCAGCCATTGGTGGGTCCTTCTAGCGACCCGGTGTAGCCGACGACGGTGAAGTTGCCCTCGTCGTCGCCGACGACGCCGAAGCCTTCGTCGACGGCCATCACGCCGGTACCGATGGTCTGTTCCCACAGCACCGCGCCCGACGGTGTGCAGTCGGCGTTGCAGCCGTCGCTGTCCTCGGTGTTGCCGTCGTCGCAGTCTTCGTTGATCTCGACGTCGCTGTTACCGCACTCGGCTGGCCCGCCGCCGTCGTCGTCGTCGGCCTGCGTCAGGTTGGTTCCGCCGGTGTCGCTGCTCGAAGGATCGAGCGTCGTGACCAGGCTGCCGGGGTTCGCGGACTCGCCACCGGCGGTCGAGCCGACCGAGCCGTCGCTCTCGGTCTCGACCTCGTTGTCGCGACTACCTTCGCCGCTCGCGCAGGCGCAGGCGATGAAGAGCAACGAGCAAGACAGGCGCATGTCGACGACGATAGCCGCTTCGGTGCCGCGACGTGAGCCGGTGAATGCGCGCGGTTCGTTTGATGCGTGGGCCGATGTGGGTGTGACGGTCGCGTTGCGCGAAGTCGCGTTCGGTCTCGCGCCCCCAACAACGCTTGCCGCGATCCATGCCCGCGGTCTCCGCTGCGCGCTCCATCGAGATCATCGCCTGCTGCGTGACGACGCGACGACCCGGGGATGCACGGAACTCGTCGATCGCGCCGCCGACGGCAGCGCGGGCTTGTTGATGCCGAGTGCATCACCGTAGGCCTGGTGAGCGGCACGCAGCATCTTGACGAAGTGGTCACCGACGAGTCGCACGAGGTCCTTCGCGAGACCGTGCTCCTCGACCAGCCGGAGACGACGCTCGCTCTGCGCATGGTGACGAGCGAACGCGATCTGTGGAATAAACTGCTTTGGGATGGACGATCTGTCGCTGCTCGAGTTGATCGATGTCGTTCGCGGCGACAGCACCCTCGCCGCGGCGCCTCCCCGCACACCGCCGCCGCTTGCCCGACCTCCCACGCGTTCCCAGCTCGAAAGGCTTAGACCACAACGGTGATCGACCGAATGCCCGAGCGCGTGAGCCTGCGATGACATCGGACACCGACACGCTCGACGCCGACACACTTGCCGGAATCACCACGACCACGATCGCCCACTACGACGATCGCGCGGACGAGTTCTGGCACGGAACGCGAGATCACGACGTCAGTCAGAATCGCAACGCGTTGCTACGGCACCTCGAGGGTGCGTCGCGTCCGCTGCGGATCCTCGATCTCGGCTGTGGTCCAGGCCGCGATCTGATCGCGTTCCGAGCCATGGGTCACGAACCGGTCGGTCTCGACGGATCGATTCGCTTCTGCGAGATGGCCCGCGAGGTGTCCGGCTGCGAGGTACTCCATCAGGATCTGCTCGCGCTCGATCTTCCAGCTGCGCGGTTCGACGGGGTGTTCGCGAACGCGTCGCTGTTCCACGTGCCGACGCAGGAGCTATCGCGCGTGCTCGCATGCATCTGGCGCACCCTCGCGCCCGATGGCGTGCTGTTCGCGTCGAATCCGCGCGGCGACGGCACCGAGGGCTGGCACGGCGATCGGTATGGCGCGTACCACGACCATGCCGCCTGGCTCGCCATCGTGAGCGCCGCGGAGTTCGTCGAGCTCGAGCACTACTACCGACCGCCGGGGCAGCCACGGCATCGGCAGCCATGGTTGGCGACGGTGTACCGCAGGCTTGATCCGGCTGGATGATCGCGGGGCCTGCATCCACGCCGGCCATTGCGGCTGCGGCTGACGACGCTACTCGGCCGACTCGGCGAACCGCCACAGCGTGATCGCGCTCGGCTCGCCGACGTCGGCCTGATCGACAGCGCCCTGCCGCACCGGCTGCACGAACAGCAGCAACTCGCGCCGCGTCTCCCAGGTGATCGGATCGAAGTTCGGCTCCCAGGCGCCGAGATCCGCGACCGCGTAGCTCGATGTGCGCCACTCGCTTTCGTCGTGGGCTCGCGACGCGACGACGATCGCATCGTGCTGCCGATAGACCACGTGAACATAGTCGGCGGACACGGCGAGATCCGGGCGGCTGAGCGGCAACACCAAGGTGCCCGCGCCGGCGAGATCGAAAGCCTCGCCGTTGGTGGATACGACGTCCTCGTGGGCGATACCGGTGGCGAGATCCAAACCGGCGACGAAGATCTGATAGATGCCCGCGTCGTCGAGATGCAGCTGCGCATCGTAGAGCAGGTCGCCTGGCCCGAACGCAGTCGAGGTCTGGTTGATCGGACGATCCTCGAGCGGCACCTCCCACGCCATCAGCTCGGCACGCTTGGGCGCCGGCAGCTCGAGCGGATTCGACGAGCGATCCGTCCACGAAGCTCCACCATCGCTGGTGAGCGCGAGATACATGCCCTCGTTGCGGACGGCGGGCGGTTGCTCCTGGGCGATGGTCGGCTTGCGATACATCCAGGTCAGCGCCGCACGATCGCCGTCGACCGCCATGCGCTCCATGTAGACCGACGCGTCGTCGCCCGCCGGAAGCAGTCGATCGAAGCTCGGCGACAATACCCCTTCGCCTGCGTCCCACGTCGCGGTCGCGAGGTCGGCCTCGGCGGCGCCGCCGGGCTCGGCATCCTTGCGAAAGTACAACCGCAGTGTGTCGCCGAGCCGATAGAACTGCGGATAGGTGATGGTGTGCGGCCACACCGATGCCGCGATCTCGGCACCCGACGGCGGACTTTGCAGCGACCCGGCATCGATCATCGCCTGGTAGGTCACCGAGCCCGCCGCGTGGCTACCGAACACCATCGCGAGGTCACCCGCGGGCGTCGCTCCCATCGAGATCATGCAGTGGCCGTCGCCGAGCAAGCGATCTTCGATGTGCGGCGTGATGCGAAACCACCCCGTCGGCGTGAGTGTGTCGTCGAGGACGTCCACGCGCGCGAAGCCCTCGGGATCGTAGTAGGCCACCATCACGCGCGCGCCGACGCGTAGCACCGCCGACTCACGGAACACGCTGACGTTGATCGAGCTGTCGGCGTAGCCGAGCCCCACCGTGTGCTCGCCGATCCGCTCGAGCGCAGCATCGCGCGACTCCTCGGGCTCGGCTGGCGCTTCGCATCCACTGGAGTTGATCGCGAAGGCGGCGACGAGTGCTACGGGGACAAGCGTTGTACGCACCAGGCGTATGTGGCTCGGCAGGGCGGGTCGACAAGGGGCCAGCGCGGGGATCGACGCGACTCGCAGGTACCACTATGGGCCTGGACATCGGCGCTCACGTGCCGAAGCGGACGGTCGCCGCGAGCATCAACAACACGTGGCCGCGTCGCCTGCTGCAGCGTGCGCTCACGATTCGGTCTCGGCCTCGGCTCGCGATAGGCGCACGGACAAGATCGCCACAGTTGAGCGGTGTGGTTCGCGGACGCGCGGCCGCCCCGCGTGCGCATGCCGAAGTCGTCACACCTCGATACACGTGGCACGACACGTGAACATCCGCGCATCGGATGCCGCGTTCCATCGCTCTCGTTCCGCTCGTGCTCCTGGTCGCCGCGTGCCCCGAGGGCGCGAAGGAAGATCTCCGCGAGGCCGCCGACGCTGTCGCGCGCGCGGGCAACAAGCTCGAGGATGCTGCGGAGAAGACCAACGCCGTCGTCGAGGACAAGCTCGACAAAGCTGCGGACCGCGCGGGCAATGTCGCCGAGGCGGCTCGCGATGTCGTGGACCCCGCAGGCGCGGCCGCCGATGCGGCCGCGGCGATCTCGTGTGTCGGCGACGCGTGTACGATCGAAGGCAGCGAATACGACAAGCTCGTGGGAAATCCGTTGGCCGTCGCGTCGCAGCTGTCGGTGTCGGCGCAGTCGAACGCGGGCGCGACCCGATGGCGCATCGACGACGTGAAAGCCGGAAGCGCATGCGAGCAGCTAGGACTGCAGGAGGGTGACTTCGTGCTCCGCGTGAACGGCGAGACGCTCGGCAACCCGCCCCGCGAGGCCATCCTCGACGAGCTGAAGGCTGCGGACAAAGTCGTGCTCGACATCGATCGCGGCGGCGTGAAGGTGCGACGCGAGATTCGGCGGCAGTAGCCTGCTTGACGTCACCTCGGCTGCCGTGCCCTAGCGCTTGCGCAGCGCGGGGCGCGGGTACGCGGGCGGCTTGGGGTTGTTGCCGGAGAACGCGTGCAGCTCGACGTCGCGCACCAGCACCGCAGGCGCGATGACCGACATCGGCGTGATGAAGCCGGCCATCTCCGCCGGCGCGTGACCGGGCGGCATCGGGTGACCGCCGATCTGCATGCCGTGACTCACCGCGACCTGCTTGCCGACCGCAGCGATGTCGCGGAGCTGGCGCAGCTCGAGCATCCCCATGTGACCCGTGCGCACGAGCTCGCGCTTGCCGTCCTTGCCGATGCGATACGCCATCGGGCTGCCACCGAATCCGCCTTGGTCGGTGACCGCGATGCCGAACTCGGCACCGCGCTCGCGCACGAGCGCGATGAGCTTCTTCTCCATCGCGGCATCGCTGAGCCCAGCTTTTGCCGTGACGATGAGGTTGGTCGGGCCGGGATTCACGTCCATGCCGAACGGCGCGCTGCGACCGTGGCCGTTGCTCTTCTTGATCTTCTTGCCCGGTGCGCGCGAGGCCATGAGGCCGACGAGCTTGCCGGCGCGCACGAGCTCGACTCGCTCGGCCCGCACGCCCTCGTCGTCGACCTTCATGCCACCGAGTAGCGCGTGGCCGCCGAAGCTGTCGATCGACGGATCGTCGACGACATCGATGCCCTTGGGCAGCACGAGCTGGCCGAGCTTGCCGTCGACCTCGCCGTTCCAGTGGCCGCTGGCGACGAGTTGAGGACCGAGCGTCGCGGCGAGCAGCTTCGACGATGCACCTGCGTCCAGCAGCAGCGGGCCGCTGTAGTCGCGGATCATCGGGGCTTTGCGCAGCGCGGCGAGCTCGCTCGCGATCCGTGTGGCGTCGGCCTCGAGTGTCGCGAGGTCCGGTAGATCACCCGGTCGCACGACGTGCACGATGCGGCGCTGCAGCATGTCGCCGTCCTCGGCCTGCGCTTCGGCCTCGATGACGATCGCGAGCATCGCCTTGCCGTCGACGACGATGCTGCCGTCGGTCGATGCGAAGCGCCGATGCGTCGCGGTCGTGGAGATCTGCACACCGCCGTCGAGGATGTGCTGATGCTCGCGGAAGACCGCGGACACGCGGCGTGCGAGGGTCTCGAGCGCCTCGCGGTCGACGTCGAACGCGGTTGGCGTCTCGATCGAGACGATCGGCTCCGCGGTCGTGAACGCGGCGGGCTTCTCGGGATCCGCCGTGGTCTGCGACCTCTCCGTCAGCTCGTGCCCCAAGCGCGTCGCGGCCATCTTGTAGGCGCCGTCGGTGTAGCGCCACAGCGAGTGGCGCAGCGCGTCGTAATCGTTCTCGTAGGCGACGAACGGTTCGTCGAACATCGGCACGCCGACCGCATCGAGCTGCAGATCGCCGACGCGGATCCGCGGCGCGATCGAGCGGCTGTGCGTCGTCGTGGTGTCGAACAGCGCACCGAACTTCGCGCTGATGGCGAGGCCATCGACGTCGATCACGTGATAGGACGCCCAGTACGGCGCCGGCGTGTCGGCGAGCTTCAGCTCCTTGGTGCGGGCGAGCTCGTCCTTCATTGCGTCGAGGACGATGTCGTTGGTGGGCGCGGGCGCCGGTGGCGGTGCGGCGAGGGCGAGACTGAAGAGCATGGCGATCATCGGGCACCTCCAACGGTGGTGGCGGGCGGGGGCAGAAGTGGCGGTCGATCCTGCGCGGCAGGAGCCCGTGCGATCTCGATCTGCGACAGCAACAGCGCCGGGCTCGCCGCGGACACGGGGATGAAGCCCGACTCGGCGCCGCAGAACCCGTTGAACACCTCGTACTCGTCGCCGGCCGCGACGATCTTCGACAGCGACGACAACGGCGTGCCCTCGAGCGTCACGCCGCGGACGAGCTCTTCGCGACCATCGGGGTACACGCGGAACACGACAACCGGGTTCACCTGGAACGCCTGCGCCATGTAGCGGCTGGTGTTGGTGAGACCGCCGCTGATGTCGACGAAGCGCAGGCCGTACGGCTTGCGCTGCGCCTTGATCTCGCGCACCAGCGCGTCGTCGAGCTTCGCCTTCGCGCGACCTTCACGCGGCGCGACGATCAGGTTGCCCTGGCGCGCGACGACGTCGGCACCGGCCTGCGCGCGACCGTGACCGTTGCTGCTGCCGAACTCCTTGGTCGGCGTGCGCGACATGAGAAAGCCGACGAGCTTGCCGCCGTCGACGAGCGTCGCGCGCCGTGCCGCGAGCCCCTCGTCGTCGTGACGGTAGTGACCGTTCAAGAACACGTCGTCGACGCGCGTGATCGTCGGGTCGTCGTAGACGTCCATGAACTCCGGCATGACGCCGGTGCCGACCTTGTCCGCGAACGTCTGGCCCTCGTTCTCGTCCTCTTGGCGGTGGCCCTCGATGCGATGACCGAACACCTCGTGGAAGTACACGGCGGCGGCACGGCCCTCGAGCACCGCAGGTCCGGTGAACGGATCGGCGACCGGCGCGTTGCGCAGCGCCTCGAGCTGATCGGCGAGCGCGTCGACGCGCGCGACGAGATCCTCGTTCTTCGGGAGCTCGCGCGCGTCGCGGACGTCGATGATGTCGACATGCGAGAGATCCATGCCGTCGTCGGCCTTCGCCGTCGCGCTGAGGATGAGTCGCGCGTGCTGGTTCCCGCTTTGCACCTCGCTGCCTTGGTTGCTGACGAAGTAGCGTGCGCCCGCGCTCGCCACGAGGCGCACCTCGCTCGCGAGCACGTGGGGATGACGCTCGAACGCCTTCGAGATCTCGCGCACCCGTGACTCCCACGCGGCCGCGTCGACCTCGAGCTTCGCCGGCGCCTCGAGGGCCGTCACCGCCTTCTCTTCGGAGAAGTCTGGCGCGTCGTCGTCGGTTTTCGCCGCGAGTTGCTTTTGCGCCTTTGCGTGCTCGTACTGCGCGGTCGCCTGCTTGAACGCTCGATCGGTCGCGAGCCACAGCGACGCGGTGATCGCATCGGCATCGTCGTCGAGCGGCAGCTCGTAGCCCGACAGCCCACCGGATCGCGACCCGACGTGGCCGACTCCGTAGCCGGGCATGCTGCGATGGCGCCAGTGATAGTTGTCGAAGCTGCGATCACCGACGCGCATCTCGAGGTCGAGCACGCGATCGCGATCCCGCGTCGACAGCTCGAGCGCACCGCGGCTCGCGACGATCTCGAGCGTGTCGGCCTCGGTGACGCGGTAGCTGAAGTAGTACGGCTTCGCGGTCGCGGCTTCGCCGAGCGCTCCGGTCGCGCGCGCCATCTCGGCCCGCATCGCGACGAGCATCGGCGATGCATCGCCGGTCGCTGGGCTATCGCCGTGCGAGATGCTGATCTTCGGTACGCGTAGCGTGGACGCGACAGGCCTGGAATCGGACGCGGGATGCTCGGTGCGCCCGCGTGGTGAGCAGGCGACGAGCAGGCACAGTGCCAGGGCGCAGGAGCGGGGCATGGTCGGTGGCTTCCGGTTGCAGAGTGAGGCGGCGCGAGAAGGACACGTGCACGGGGCCGACGTTCCCGACCGCGTGCAAGTCCTGTCCTACGCATCGTTGCGGCCGGACGTTCCACGGTTCACGCAAGTGCTTGCGACCGGCGCCCGCGGTCGGTCCTGGAGTCATGGTGGTATCGTCGGGGGGGATGACCGACGTCGCGATCGACGATGCCGTGCTCGACCGGCTGATCGAGCAGTTCGCGTCGCCGTACGATTTCCTGCGCGAGCTGGTCCAAAATGGAATGGACGCGGGTACCTCGCGCATCGACGTCGAGCTCCACGTCCACGGTGACGAGGGCTCCGACGAGGTGGCGTTCGAGCTCGTCGTCATCGACGACGGCTGCGGCATGACCGAGGCGGTGATCGACGCCGAGCTCGCGCGACTGTTCGCCTCGAGCAAGCGTGCCGATCGAACGATGGCGGGTGGGTTCGGCGTCGGGTTCGTCAGCGTCTTCGCGTGGCGACCCGACCTCGTGTTGCTGCAGACCGGTCGCCAGGGCGAGGCGTGGGAGCTGGAGTTCGGTCGGGAGGCTCGCTTCGCGAAGCAAAGGATCGAGCAGCCGATCGAAGGCACGACACTCCGGCTGTTCCGCCGCGGTCGTCGATCCGAGCACGCGACGATCCGCGAGGCAGCGCGCGCGAGTCTGTGGCGCTGGTGCCGGTTCTGTCCGATCGAGATCGTCTTCACCGACGCGTCGACCGGGGCCAGCACGCGGATCGAGGACGTCATGGTCGATTCCGGCGCTGCGGCGGCCGCATCGCATCGTGCCGCCCAGACGCACGTGCACGTCGCGTTCGCCGTGCCGCCGCGTGCGGTATTGTTGCGCCACGGCCTCGTGCTCGCCGAAGGTGCTCCGCTGACGCTGCTGCCGCGCGTCTTCGCCGACTGTCAGCCCAGCGCCAGTCACGTGCAGATCTGGGCGGACTCGCCGTCGCTGATGACCGACATCGGTCGCGACCACGTCGTCGACGACGCCGGCCGCCGACTGATCGAGCAGCGCACCGTCGATCTGCTCCATCGCGCGCGGCGCGACTTGCTCGACAAGGTGACGAAGCTCGCCGACGTGCAGGAGTGGACGCCCGAAGTCGCGGCCGAGTACGCCTATCTGCACGCCCACCTCGCGATCGAGCGGGGGGCGATCGATCGCATCGACCGCGCGCCGATCATCCGGCTCGTGGACGGGTCGGTGTGCTCGCAGCGGGAGCTCGTCGAGCGCGCGACGTGGGGTGTCGTCGAACGCATCGGCGCCGATGACCACGTGCCCGCGGCCGCGATGGCCGGCATCCCGAGCGTCGTGATCGAAGGTGACGCGCGCGCCGACTGGCTGCGGACCTGGCTCGCGCCGAGTGACATCCGGCTCGTCGACGCGGGCTCCGTGCTGAGCACCGTGATGCCCGTCGTCGATGCCGACGTTGCGTTCGTCGAGGGTGTCGATGCGGTGCTGCGCGACGCGAAGCTCGTCGACGCGGTCCGCCTCGGCACGTTCGCCGGCGCGCCGAGTCGACCGTGGGCGGGGCAGATCGCCGAGGGAAGGGTGGTGCTGTCGCCGGCACGGCCGCCGCGCGCCGAGATCGTGTGGATCGATCCGCGCCATCCGATCATCGTCGCCGCGTGCGATGGTCGACGCCCACTGCTGCACGCGGTCGCGACGGTCGCGCTCGCGATCACGAAGTGGCTGCGCGCCGAGCCCAAGGCGTGTGTCCGCGCGATCGACGACTGGAAGCTCGCGATCGACCAAGGGACGCCGACATGAGCCAGGTGGTGACAAACGCGATTGCCACGCGTCGGCTCGGCGCGGCTCCGACCGCGTATCCACTGTCCTTCACCGTCGATCGGGCCGAGGCGCTGCAGCGGCAGCGGCACCGGCCGGGTGCCGGCCGGTGGTCGTGGACGTTGCAGGTGCTGCGGGCCCTGTTCTCGCTGACGGATGGCGCTCGCTTCGTCGTCGCGCCATCGCGTGGTCACGCCGTCGCCGGCGTGCGCCTGTGCTTCAGCTTCGACGCGACGCCGCTCGCGGGGATCGCCCCCCAGAAGCTGCTCGACGCCGCGCTCGAGCCCGATGCAGGCCCCGGCGATGGCAGCCTCGCGACGAGACAGCGCCGATTTGTGCGCCTGCTCGCGCGCGGGATCAACGAGTCGCTCGCGTTCGGTCCGTGTCGCGTCAACGTCCGCATCGCGCGGCGAATGCATCGGTTTACGATCGGTGACTGCGGCGTCGGCGAGGCCGAGACGATCGAAGAGGTCCCGCCGTCGACCGAGGTCGACACCTGGCCGCTCGAGATCGAAGTGATGATCGATCGGTTCGTCGGCCGGTGGTTCGAGATCGCGGTCGGTCGCGATTGCTTCCGCGAGACGCTGCAGCTGTGGTTCGCGCGCGTGCCCGGCATCGATCTGAGTGTGACGCCCGGCGTGCTGCGCCCGGTGCCGGTCGAGCCGCCCGTGCGACTCGGTGCGCTCGGCGCATGGTGGCCGCAGGACAGCAAGACGATCGCGTTGCTGCGCGACGGCGTCGTGCTCGGCGCGGCGCTCGGCCGCGGGCTCGCCGAGCACGGGGTGCCGGTTCGCGATTTCGTCGGCGTCATCGAAGCGCCGCAGCTGCGCCTCACGTACGACGAAGCCTCGGTGATCGTCGATGCCGAGGTGAATCGGCTCGTCGCTTGGCTCGGCGACGTGCACGCCCACGCGTCGCGCTTGCCGATCCCGCTCACATCCGAGCAGCTGATCTCCTACGGCACGCAGGCCGATCGGTATCGCCGCTACGAGGGGCGCATCGTCGGCGCGAGCTGGC
>Ga0163144_10013475_pt1 | contig 17064 bp, 17 predicted proteins | sample OliLak19BULKMAT1_FD_123175 | JGI IMG/M metagenome (GOLD analysis project Ga0163144, IMG submission 123175) | Freshwater microbial mat bacterial communities from Lake Vanda, McMurdo Dry Valleys, Antarctica - Oligotrophic Lake LV.19.BULKMAT1 | ecosystem: Environmental > Aquatic > Freshwater >... | reverse complement strand
GCGCGCGGCGATCAACTCGGGCTCGCCGAGCATGGCGTGCGCCGCGGCCATCGCGGTCACCGGCATCGCCCCGGCCCCGAAGGCCGTCATGCGCGCGAGCAGATCCTTGCGCGCGATCGCGACGCTCCACCCACCACGCCGTTGACCCCGTGGGCCCCCCGCGCTACGCGGACGCGTGATCGTCGATTCACACACGCACATCGTTGCGCACGACGAGGATCGTTACCCGCTGACGCCTTACGGGCTCGATCAAGGCGTCGGCGGCGAGCGGCGCCAGGCGGTCTGGTTCCGCGACGTGCCCGTCTCGGGTGAGCGCCTGCTCGAGCTCATGGACGACGCCGGGGTCGCTGCGGCGCTGCTGGTGCAGGCGATGGGCGCGTACTCGTACGACAACACGTACGCGGTCGACGCGGCACGCGCGCACCCGGATCGCTTCGCGAGCGTCGTCATCGTCGATCCGAGCCGCGACGACGCCGCGGACACGCTGCGCACGCTCGTTCGAGAGCGCGGCGCGCGTGGCGTGCGCCTGTTCACGGTCACCAACCCGGAGTCGACGTGGCTCGACGAAGCGGCGGGATGCCGCGTGTGGGAGGAAGCGCAGCGGCTCGGCATCCCGGTCGTGGTGACGATCCTGGCGCGCCAGGTCGCGAAGCTGGTGACCGCGCTGCAGCGCTTTCCCGGAGCGCCGGTCGCGCTCGACCACTGCGGCTTCCCCGATCTGCGCGGCGGCCCGCCGTACCAGCGTACCAGCGCGCTGCTCGAGCTGGTCGCGTTCCCGAACCTCAAGCTGAAGGTCAGCTCGCACGTCCTGCGCCAGGCCGAGAAGGACCCTGCGGGTCCGGCCGCGTTCGTCGACCACCTCGCCGCGCACTTCGGCGCCAGCCGCCTGCTGTGGGGCTCCGACTACTCGCAGACACACGACCGCAGCTACGCCGAGCTGGTCGCGCTCGCGCGGCTCGCGGCGGCGAACCTGATCCCGCACGACCGCGAGCGCTTCCTCGCCGGCACGGCGCTCGAGCTCTGGCCCGAGCTGGCCGCGGCGTGCACCACCTGAGCCGTCAAGCGTAGAAGCGCGCGCTCTGCTCGAGGTAGCTCGCGAAGCGCGTCACCGACGCTCGCCAGGCTCGACTGACGATCCGGACCGCGGAGCCTCGCACCACCAGGAATCGCGCTACCGGACCACCGGCGAGGTGCGGCCGCCGTCGCGCCCGCGGCGCGTGACTGCCCGCGGAACGGGCGCGCTGCCGGTGTCGCGGGCAGCGCGCACCACGCGGCGGCACTTGTTTCTTCGCGTTGCGCGTGGTCGGTTGCAGGCATGAGAAGCTTCGCACCCGCACTCGATCGCACCCGCCGCGGCCGCGCGCCGCGCGTGCTGCTCGCCACGGCGTTGACGCTCGCGCTCGGCGCCACGACGGCCCACCCGGCCGGTGACGATCCCGTTCCCGAGCCCAAGCCCACGAGCTCGCCCGCGCTCGCCGCGACCGCACCGCGGCTCACCAACGAAGGGCTCGCGCTCGCGACCAGCGGCGACTGGAGCGGCGCCGAGGACAAGTACCGATCGGCGCTGCGCGCCGATCGCAGCATCCCCGAAGCCTGGAACGGCCTCGGCCACGCGCTCAAGAAGCAGGCGCGCTACGACGCCGCGCTGGTCGCGTACGACGAGGCCCTGCGCCTGCGTCCCGACTACCCGCAGGCGCTCGAATACCTGGGCGAGACCTACGTCGAGCTCGGCCGGCTCGACGAGGCCCGCAACGTGCTCGCCCGCCTCGAGCCACTCGACGCAAAGCTCGCCGCGCAGCTCGCCGGATCGATCGCCAGCGAGACCTCCCAGACCGCGAGCTGGTAGCCGCCGCGGCTACGGCGTATCCGCAAACAGCACGCTCGAGAGGTAGCGCTCGCCCGAATCGGGCAAGATGGTGACGATCGTCTTGCCGGCGAACTCGTCGAGCATCCCGAGACGGAGCGCCACCGCCACCGCGGCACCGCACGAGATGCCACTGAGCATGCCCTCCTCGACCGCGAGGCGGCGTGCGAACGAGATCGCCTCGTCGTCGGTCACGAGCTCGACGCGGTCGACCATGGCGAGGTCGAGGTTCTCGGGCACGAAGCCCGCACCGATGCCCTGGATCTTGTGCGGCGACGGCTTGAGCGGCTGCCCGGCGAGGGTCTGCGAGATGACCGGGCTGCTCGCGGGCTCGACCGCGACCGACAGGATCTGCTTGCGCCGGACGTTCTTGATGTAGCGCGAGACGCCTGTGATCGTGCCACCGGTCCCGACACCCGAGACCAGCACGTCGATCTCGCCGTCGGTGTCCTGCCAGATCTCGGGACCGGTCGTGGCCTCGTGGATCGCGGGGTTGGCGGGGTTACGGAACTGCTGCGGCATGAAGTAGCGCTTGGGATCCGACGCCGCGATCTCCTCCGCCTTGCCGATCGCTCCCCGCATCCCCTCGGTTCCGGGGGTCAGCACGAGGGTCGCGCCGAACGCGGCCAGGATCTTGCGCCGCTCGAGGCTCATGGACTCGGGCATCGTCAAGGTCAGCTTGTAGCCACGCGAGGCGCACACGAACGCGAGCGCGATGCCGGTGTTGCCGCTGGTCGGCTCGACCAGCTCGACGCCGGGCGTGAGCATGCCACGCCGCTCGGCGTCGTCGACCATCGAGGCGCCGATGCGGCACTTGACGGAGTAGGCGGGATTGCGACCCTCGACCTTGGCGAGGATGCGCGCCTTCGCGTCGCGGCCGATGCGCCGCAGGTGGACCAGCGGCGTGTTGCCGATCGAACGGGAGTTGTCTTCGAAGATTTGTGCCATTTGCGCTCACCTCGGCGGCGATCGGTCGCCGCGCGGCTCAGATCTGATAGTCCTGCACCGGCCGATCGACCTGCACCTGCTGTCCCGGACGGACCACGATGCGGGTCTCCGGCGGAACGTTCTTGGTCACCCACACGTTGCCGCCGATGATCGCTCCTCGACCGATCCGGATCGGGCCGAGGATGGTCGCGCCGGAGTAGACGGTCACACCGTCCTCGATGTCGGGATGGCGCTTGGTGCCCTTGATCACGCGGCCGCGCTCGTCGCGCGGGAAGCTCTGCGCGCCGAGCGTGACGCCCTGGTAGATCTTGACGCCGTTGCCGATCACGCAGGTCTCACCGATCACGACGCCGGTACCGTGATCGATGAAGAAGTTGCGTCCGATGGTCGCGCCGGGGTGGATGTCGATGCCGGTGCGCGAGTGCGCGTACTCCGTCATCACGCGCGGCACGATCGGAACGCCGCTCGCGTACAGGACGTGCGCCATGCGGTAGACGGCGATCGCCTGCAGACCCGGGTAGGCGAGCACGATCTCTTCGAGCGAGCGCGCCGCCGGGTCGCCCTCGTAGGCAGCGGCGACGTCGGATGCCAGCACGTCGCGCACGGCGGGGATCGCGTCGACCAGCTCGAGCGTCGCCTGCTCGGCCCGGATCGAGGTGTCGGCCGTGCACTCGGCCTCGAAGCGCAGGCCGCACTCGATCTCGACCCGCAGGCGCTGCGCGATCGAGCGCACCCGCGCCTCGGTGCGGTCGGCGAAGTCCTCGGGCGAGGACGCGACCTCGAGGAAGCCCGGGAAGAGGATCCGCAGCAAATCCTCGACCACGGCCCAGACGGTCTCGCGGCTCGGCAGGCAGCGTCCCTCGAGCAGGGCGAGGCCGGTGTGCTTGCGGTAGCTCGCGAGGATGGCCGCGATGCGGTCGTCCAGTTTCTCGTCGTTTTCGGTCGGCATGGTGCGCTCGCGCGGCTGCGCTGGCCTCCCAGCCTAACAGAGTTGCACACCGGAGCACCCCAGAAGCCCGGTCCGGGCGGTGCCCCACCCGGGACACGGGGAGAAGATGGCTTGGCGGCGCAGGCGAGTTCGCTCTATTGAAGGGCATGATCATCCTTGCTCGCGCTTCGCTCGCGGTCCTGTTTGCCAGCCTCCTGCTCGTGGTGGGCTGGGCTCGCCCCGCTTCCGCCCTGACGCCGTTCCAGATCGAGGCTGGGGCGCGCAGCGCGCCGGTCGGCACTCGCGAGACCACCACCGCGCTGGCCAGCGACGCCTTCCTCGGCCGCAACAACCTGACCGAGGGCTCGCAGATCGCACAGGCTTACCTGATCCAGCTCCTGCGCGAGATCGGCACCGGCGTCGGCGGCGGCACCGGCGACGAGGACTACAAGCACCCGTTCGCGGCCGGAACGAATCTGATCGCCGTGATCCCGGGCCGCGAGCTGCCCGACGAGTACGTGATGATCGGCGGACACTACGACCACCTCGGGGTCGCCAGCAGCGGCGACGTCTTCAACGGCGCCACCGACAACGCGACCGGCACGGCGGTGGCGATCGCGGTCGGGCGCGCGATCCGTGCGCTGCCCGAGGCACCGCGCCGCTCGGTGGTGATCGCGCTCTGGGACGCGGAGGAGGATGGCCTGCTGGGCTCGATCGCCTACGTCGACGCACCCGCGATCCCGATCGAGAAGACCGTCGCCTACGTCAATCTTGACATTCAGGGAGCCAACCTGGCGCCGACGCTCGCGCGCACGAGCATCGCCGTGGGCGCCGAGACCGGTGGGAACCGCCTCGCGGAGATCGTCGCGGCGGCCGTTGCTGCCGACGCGAAGTCGTTTCCGAGCAGCGTCGACACCATGCAGCTCAGCTACCTGTTCGGGCAGCTGCGCAGCGACTACGCGAGCTTCGTCGCCGCCGAGGTGCCGACCGTGTTCTTCAGCGACTCCACCGGCGCCTGCTACCACACCGTCAAGGACGAGACCCGCTTCGTCGACTTCGGAAAGCTCGCCTCGCAGAGCCGGATCGCGTTTCGCGTCACGGCGACGCTCGCCGAGGCGCAGGGCGTGCCGGCGTTCGTGCCGCCCAATCCGGCGCTCGCGGTCTACGCGGACGCGGTCGTTCTCGACACCATCTTCAAACGCTCACGGTCCGACCTGAACCGCTTCACAACGCAGGATCGCCTGGCGGTCCAGAAGGTCGTCGACGATGTCGCTGCGATCGTCGCGCGCGGCCCGGCCGCGTTCGGCAACGCCGACGTGACCACGGTGCTCGAGGCCGCGGTCGAGACGCTGGCCGCGATCGATTCGAGCCTCTCCTGCGCTGGCCAGTTCGCGAGAACCGCGCCCTTTCGCGTCCCGGGTGACCACGACCACGGGCCGCGCCGGCCGCTCGGTGGCGGGGACCTGCCGCCGCTGCTGCCCAGGCGCTGACCAGACGCGCTGGACCACGAACAGATGAAGCGCGCGATCCTCGGCGCCCTGCAGCTCGCGCTGCTGCTCGGCGGTGACGCGGCAGCCGCTGCCGAGGAAGCAGCGCGCGAGGGCTGCGTCGCGTCGTACTGCGCGACGGACGCGATCTAACAGTTCGGTCCGTCGGCCGCGTTCGCCGCCAGCCTGTTCGAGGGACCGACGCGCTTCGGTGATGTGTTGCGGCTCGGCGACTTCGGCCTCGGCGGCACCAGTCCGCTCGATCAGCCGCTCGCGGACGTCGTCCGCGAGCAGAACGTGTTCGAGGCAGCGCAGCTCGAGGGCACCCTGGTCGGCTTCCGCTTTACGGCCTACATGGCCGGGGTGAATGCCGGCGGCTGGCACTTCCACTTCGTGGATGAGGCGCGCCGTCTCGGCGGACACGTGCTCGACGTCCGCGCGGGGCTGCTGCTCGCGGCCCTGGACGAAACGCGCGTGCTGACGCTGGTGCTGCCGGACGACACCGCTTTCGAGAGCGCCGACTTGACGGGCGGCGACGCGTCCTTCGGCGCCGCGGTCCGTCCGGCGGTGATCCACTCAGCCGTCCCGGCCACCGCCGGCACGGCCAGCGCGTCAGCCACACCAGCCCCATCGACCGCGGGCGCCACGTCGAGCGCACCAGATCCCGACGACGGGCTCTACTGAGACGCTCGATCCGTGTAGCGGATCAGCGTGCCGCGCAGCTCGGTGACCTCCTCGACGTTGGTGGTCGTGGTGTCGACGTAGTTGGTGTTCTTCTTGTCGCCCTTCTTCTTGGACGTGGCCTGGCCAGTGGTGGTCGAGGTCGCCGCCACCTGGCGCGACGACAGCGGGCTCAGGATCACGCCGTTGGCGCCACGGCTCTGCGCCTCGGTCATGAGCTTGGTCTGGAGCTGCTGCGCCGGGTTGGTGAACGGCAACGCCTCGACCTGGGCGCGCGCGTCGCCGATGACCTCGTACGGACGCTTCACGTCGGCCGTCGTCATGTAGAGGTCGACCGACGCGGTCGGCGGATAGCTCTTCCCGACGTAGTCCACCGAGACGCAGCCCCAGGCCAGGAGCGCGCCCACCACGACCGCTGCGATACCTCGTGCAACTCTCATGGGGAGCGCCTCTAGCGCGGCCCGAGGCGTGCGCCAAGCGCTGCCGCCGATTTGACGTGCGCGACCCCGGTGCGCCAAGCTCGGTGCGGTCCACCCATGACGATTGCGAACGATGCGCGAAAGGTCGGCGGTTGAGCACAGCCTGGCTTCGCGGCGTCGCCCCCTTGACCAGCCTCGCCGCGCTGGCGCTGACCGTTCTCGGCTACGCGACGCTGGCGCAAGTCGCGCTGCTCGGCGACAAGTCGTTCCCTGTTCAGCGACAGCGGCCAGGCGTTCATCATGTACGCGACCAGCCGGAGCTGCTGGGTCGCCATGGGCAATCCGGTCGGGCCGCTCGCGGAGCGCGCCGAGCTGGTCTGGCGCTTCCGCGAGCTCTGCGACCACTACGACATCCACCCGGTGTTCTACGAGGTGCGGCAGCGATCGTCGTCGTCGCGAAGCGTCGCTCGCAGGCGGCGAGGCCGGACGACGCAGCAACACAACCGAGCAGAGCGAGGATCGCCGCGCCCTTGCGGGCGGCAGCGGCGCGTCGCGCGTGGCAGCTGCGCATCGTCGACAGCAGCTAGCATCCGTGCGGGCCGGCCAGAAACGACGACGCCCGCGCGATGGTCGCGCGGGCGTTGCGTCGTTAGGGTCGGCGGCGCCCGACCTATCCCTGCCTCAGCAAGGCTGCGGGCTGGTGAACGCCGGGCACTTCTCGGGCGGCACGAACGGCTCGGTCGGCGTCGGCGGCACGAACGCCGTCGCGGTCGGCGTCGGCGTGGGCGTCTGACCCGGCGGCGTCGGGGTCGGCGTCGGGCCCGGCGGGGTCGGCGTCGGGGTGGGCGTCGGCGTCTGGCCCGGCGGGGTCGGCGTCGGCGTCGGGGTGGGCGGCATGAACGGCGTGAACGTCGGGGTCGGCGTGGCCGTCGGCGTAGGCGTCCTGGTCGGCGTCGGGGTCGGGGTCCGCGTCAGGTGGACGCCGAAGATCTTCAACCCGTCCGCGTAGGCGTTGCCGATGAAGGTCGCGCGCACGCCGAACTCGAAGTTCGAGTCGTTCGGCGCGACGATCCGGCCGATCAACAGACCCTCGTTGCCGATGCGATTACCGCTGCCACCGATGAAGACCTGCAGATCGGCAGCGTTGCCGCTCTGCGGCGAGAGGTATGAGCGCAGCTCGGTGGTCAGCCGCTGCTGGACGCTGATCGTCGTCGAGGTCTCGGCGATGACCTGGGCGTCGACCTCGATCAGGGCTTGACGGAAGATGTAGTCGCCGCCGGTCAGCTCGAGCACCGCGTTGCTGTTGACCAGCAGGTTCCGGTAGCAGCCGGGCGCGAGCGAGAGCGTCTGGCCGACGCCGACGGTCACGTTGGAGGCGCTGTTCGCGCACGAGTTGGTGACACCGGGCGGCAGCGCGGGCACGTTGATGGTCAACGGCAGCGTGACCGGGCCCGTGCTGCCGCGCACGTTCGCGGTGCCGTTGAGCTGCAGGCTGTTGACGAACACGTTGTTCGCCGAAGCACCGGTGATGAATTCCATCTTGTCGGCGGCGAGGAAGCTGTCCGCCGGGACCGAGCTATGGAAGAGGTTCGTGCCGAGCGTGAGCTCGCCGCCAGGTTGGGTCACCGCGTAGTTACCGGCCACCTCGATGTTGGAGCCGATGTCGAGCCGAGTCCTCGCGATCGCCGTGTACGCGAGCCAGTCGGTCGGCAAGGCGTTCGCGGTCGCGGCACAACCGAGCGTGACCATGGTGGCCAGCGCGGCGTACGCGATTCGGGATCGACCGCTTCGCCGAGCGGTCGAGTCGATGATGGTCTGTCGACGTGTCATGTTGACGATTCCTCTCCGGATCACCGACCAACCCGGGCGCCGTGCGGGTTGGTGCAGCACTCGTCTCTTCATCAGGGGGCGCGATCAGGGACTTGGGGTAGGGCAGGCAGCACGTCGTCCGCGGGACGGCACGGCATGATGTCCGCTCCGAGCAACAGCAGCAGACCCGGACAAGGCAATCATAGTGCCACGCAAGCCCAGCGATCCACCTGAAATCGCTGCATCTTTTCGGATATCGCAGCGTCGATGCCCGTGCAGATCTGCACGAGTCGAACGAGCTTGCGACCTAGCCCCCGGAACGCATGCCGGACTCCCTACAGCCACCTTGGAACCGGCGAGATCGCCGAGCAGGGCACCGCAGCGCGGACGGCATGGCGTTGCCGATGGCGGATCCTCCCGGTCGCCCCGCGGGCGTAACGACCGGCGCTTTCTACATTCCGGGGCCGGGCGTCGCCGCTCCGTCGTGGCGGTGCAGCGCGCCCGGGCGTTGCCAAGCTGGCACGCCTGGTGCACCGCTCTGCCCGCGTCGATCACAGATGGATGGAGGGAGCTCTCATGTTCCGCACGACCCGCACGATCCGGACGGCGAGCAAGACCGCGTTGCTCGGGACGGTTCTTCTCGGCGCGACCCTGGCGACGGCGCAGGAGGGGCCTGGCGCCCTGCCGCCAGGCAACGACGCCACCCTGCGCGACACCCCGGCCGTCAACGCAGCGCTGCCGCAGCTGGTACCAGGCTCCGCAACGTTGCCCGAGGGCGACCTCGGCGAGCACCAGGTGACCGGCAAGGTGAGCGCGCTCGACGCCGGCAGCGGCACCTTGGTGGTCGACGTCAACGGCAAGGACATGCGGGTGCTGTTTCCGGCATCCGCCCTGAACCGACTCGAGAAGGGTGACGAGGTGACCGTAACGGTCGGCGTGCACAAGAACTCGCAAGCCAAGGCGAACTGAGCGCTCGATCCGCTCGCGGCCCGTTCGCGGAGCTTTGGACGACGCGCTGCGACCTGGCAGAACGTAGCTCGCCAGCACGACACCATGCGCTACGGAATCGTCACCCCGGTCATCATCGCCAACCCGCGCGTGGTCAATCCATGGGAGCACGCGGCGGGGATCGACGAGCTCGCCGCGATCGCGCGCAACGCCGACCGGCTCGGCTACTTCCATCTGACCGCCTCGAACCATGTCGCCATTCCGCACGCCGCGGCACCGCGGCGCGGCCGCCGTTACTGGGATCCGGCAGTTACGCTCGGCTACGTCGCCGCGATCACCGAGCGCGTGCGCCTCGCGACCTACGTGCTGGTGCTCGCCTACCACCACCCGCTCGAGATCGTGAAGCGCTACGGCACCCTCGACGTGGTGAGCCGTGGCCGGCTGATCCTCGGCGTCGGCGTGGGCTCGCTCGAGGAGGAGTTCGCGATGCTCGGCCGCGACTTCGCCCGGCGCGGCGCCATGGGACGCGAGGCGATCCGCGCCATCCGCGCCTCGTTCGGCAAGCGCGAGCCTGCGTATCACGGCGAGTTCTACGACTATGCCGAGGTCACCATCGACCCGGTCTCGGTGCAGCAGGAGGTGCCGATCTGGATCGGCGGCCGCACCGCGCGCTCGCTGCGCCGCGCGATCGAGCTCGATTGCGACGCCTGGGTGCCGTTCGCGCTCGAGCCCGAGGAGGTGGGCGCGCTGCTGTCGCGCGCGCGCGACACCGCGACCTGGGCACAGATGACCCGACCGCTCGCGATCGGTCTATCGCCCGAGCCGCCGCTCGATCCACTCGCTGAACCGCAGCAGGTGCGCGACCAGATCGCGCGCCACGCGAGCTGCGGCGCGACCATGCTGAACCTGCGCTTCAAGAGCACCTCGCTCGAGCACCACCTCGAGCAGATGGCCGCCTTCGTCGAGGTCGCAGGCCCGAGCGACTGACGGAAGGATCTCGCGCCAAGGCGCAGAGGCGCCAGGACAAACAAAACCAATCCTGGTTGCCTCTTACCTTTGCGTCTCGGCGTCTTGGCGCGAGATCCTTCGCTTCCGTTCCCTGCCCTTCCCTTCCGAAGCAACGCCCGCTCACAAGTACGACAGCAGCGCGTCCTCGGGGCGTCCTCGGGCCTGGCGTAGACGGGGACCGCGGCGATGGCGCGTGCGGCGTCGCGCGTCACCTGCTGGTGGTGCGCGTCGTGGTTGTGGCGGTGGACGCGGCGCTCTGCGAACCTACGCCCATGCGCACACGAATCACCGAGATGCTCGCGATCGACTTCCCGATCCTTGCCTTCACCCATTGCCGTGACGTCGCGGCGGCGGTCAGCGCGGCCGGCGGGCTCGGCGTGCTCGGCGCCGTGGCGCATTCGCCCGAGCAGCTCGACGTCGATCTGAAGTGGATGCGCGAGCACAGCGGCGGCAAGCCGTTCGGGGTCGATCTGCTGATCCCGCGCAACTACGCGGGCTCGACCGAGGGCGGGCTCGAGTCCGGCGACCTGCGCGCGATGGTGCCCGACGAGCACCGCAAGTGGATCGACGAGCTGCTCGAGCGCTACGGCGTGCCGGTGATGCCGGAGTCCGGCAACGAGGCCGAGCGCAGCCTGCGCCGGCTCGCCATCGATCCCAAGTCGATGGCACCGCTGATCGACGTCGCCTTCGAGCACGGCATCAAGCTGTTCGCGTCCGCCCTGGGCACGCCGCCGGCCTGGCTGGTCGAGCGCGCGCGCAAGGAAGGCGTGCCCGTGGCCGCCCTCGCCGGGCGCCTGGACCACGCCACCGCGCACCGCGACGCCGGCATCGACATCGTGATCGCGCAGGGCACCGAGGGCGGCGGCCACACCGGCGAGATCGCCACCATGGTCCTGGTGCCGCAGGTGGTCGACGCGGTGGCGCCGATCCCGGTCCTCGCGGCCGGCGGCATCGCGAGCGGGCGTCAGGTCGCGGCGTCGCTCGCGCTGGGCGCCGAGGGCGTCTGGTGCGGCTCGGTGTGGCTGACGACGCACGAGGCCGAGACCGCGCCCACGGTCAAGGAGAAGTTCCTGGCCGCAAGCTCGAGCGACACGCGGCGCTCGCGCTCGCTCACCGGCAAGCCGGCGCGCATGCTGCGCACCGCCTGGACCGACGCCTGGGAAGAGCCCGGCGCACCGGCCGCCCTGCCGATGCCGCTGCAGAGCATGCTGGTCGCCGACGCGCAGCGCCGCATCCACCGCATCGCGCATCAGGAAGGTACCGGCGCACGCCAGCTGGTGACCTACTTCGTCGGCCAGGTGGTCGGCCAGATGAACGTCGCGCAGCCGACGCGGACCGTCGTCGCCGAGATGGTGGACGAATTCCTCTCCACCATGGAGCGGCTCGACAGCATGCTGGTGGAAGAACCTGCTCGTTCGTGAATCCGCACGACATCATGTTCTACAGCCGAACCGAGCCGCCGGCCGACTGCGCCGAGGTGTGCGACACCCTGCCGGCGAACCACCACGACGACCTGAGCGAAGCCGAGCAGCGCGAGATGGGTCCGCTGCCCGCGGACGTGGTCGCGCAGCCGCGATGAGGCGGCGTGGACGGCGGCGACCCCGCCACCGTCCACACGCCGGTCACTCGACGTTCAGGCGCAAGGTGGCGACCCCGGTCAGCGGGCGCTCGCCGTTCGGGCCGCCCTTGTCCTGGTAGCTCAGCTCGATCACCAGGAAGAGCTCGGCGGCCGTGCCGTGGTCGGCCGGGACCTGGGCGACGAAGAACGCCTCGCAGCCGTCGAAGATGAGCTGCGGGTGCGCATGCGCGTTGTGCCCGAGGCGCACGTCCCAGTTCAGCCGGTCGCAGGCACCCTCGCCGTCCTCACGATCGACGACGCGGCCACGCACGTCGACGCGGCTGCCGCGCTTGATCGTCGTGCCGGCGGCCGGCAGCTCGATCGTCACCACCGGCGGCTCGTTGCCGATCGCGATCTCGATCACGTCGGGAAAGCTCTTGCGGCCGTCGCCGTCGGTCACCACCAGGCTCGCGTAGTTGAAGCCGCTCGCGGTGAAGGTGTGCTCGACCTCGGGCGTGACGTAGTCGGTCTGGCCGTCGCCGTCGACGTCCCACGCGTAGGTGGCGATCGCGCCGCCCGCGCCGGGCGCGCGCGAGCCCGCGGCGGACAGGTGCACGGCGAGCGGCGCCACGCCCGCCGTTCTCGACGCGTTCGCGACCGCGACCGGCGTCAAGTTGCCGTCCTCGGAGTACTCGATGCGCAGCAGCTGCGCGTCGTCGTTGTCGCCGCCGTAGCCGGTGCCGTACTCGAGCACGTAGAGCGCGCCGTCGGGGCCGATCTCGAGATCGATCGGGCGATGCACCGGCACGAACGGCAGCACGCGGCGCACGCGCTGCAGCTCGCCGTCGCGGTCCACGTCGACTGCCGCGATCACGTCGCGCGTCCAGTCGGTCATCAGCAGCGCGCCCTCGTAGATGTCGGGCAGGCGGAACGGCGCCGGGCCGTCCGGCCGCCGCGAGACCACGCCGGCCATGGCCGAGCGTCCGGTCAGGTTGTTGTTGACGCCGCGCGCGTTGCCCAGCGCGAGCTCGGTGACCGTCACGTAGTCGTAGGCGAGTGCTGCGGGCACGAAGCCGTCGCACGAGAACGGCGCACCGACCACCTCGGTCGCGTAGTCGAACTCGTTGTACGGCAAGTTCGGGCCGATGCAGAACGGCCAGCCGTAGTTGCCCGGACCGTCGACCACGTTCACCTCGTCGTAGCCGCGCGGCCCGCGCGGGCCGTCGATCGCGGCATCTGGACCGACGTCTCCGAAGTACGCGCGTCCGGTCTCCGGGTCGACCGCGCTGCGAAAGGGGTTGCGCACCCCCATCACGTAGATCTCGGGGCGACCCTGCGAGCCGTCGCGCGGAAACATGTTGCCGCTCGGAATGGTGCCGTCGGTGTTGAGGCGCAGGATCTTGCCGCGCAGATCGAACGCGTTCTGCGTCGTGCGACGGGCGTCGTAGCGATCGCGCTCGGGACGGGTGTCGAGCGGCGCGAAGCCGTCGGCGTCGCCGAACGGATTGGTGTTGTCGCCGACCGAGAGCAGCAGGGTGCCGTCGGGCAAAAAGGTGATCTGCCCGCCCTCGTGACCGCCGACGCGCTCGCTCGGCGTACGCAGCAGCTCCTCGTACGAATCGAGGTCGAGCGTGCCGTCCTCGCCCAGGCGGAAGCGCGCGAGCACGTTCTCGCCGAGCGGACCGTCGTAGGGCAGCGCGTCGGCGTCGAAACCGGGCGGCGGCTGGAAGTCGTCGAGCGCGTAGAACAGGTAGACGAGCTGGTTGCGCGCGAAGTCGGGATCGATACCGATGCCGAGCAGGCCGTTCTCGCCGTAGAGCGACACCTCGAACTGCGCGGCCAGCGTGGCTCTTCCGGTCTTCGGGCTCCAGCTCCAGACCTCGCCGGTACGCTCGACGTAGAAGACGCGGCCGTCGGGCGCGACGGCCATCGACAGCGGGTTGCGCGCCTGGCGCGACACCGGGATCGCGCTCCACGTCGGCGGCCCCGCGGCCCAGCGGATGCCGTCGAGGAGATGCTCCTGGAAGCGCGCGTCCGCCCACGACTCGGGACGATGGCCGAGGTTGGTGTAGAACGAGCGCCCGCCGTCGAACTCCTTGTACCAGGCGACCGGGTGATCATCGCCCATCGACGGAGTGTCGGGGATGTTCGGGTAGATGAAGCCGGCCTCGTCGATGGTCAGCAGGATGGCGTTGTCGTAGCGCGGGTTGCGATCGAAGTTGTAGATCTCGTCGGTGAACTTGAACGTGCTCGGCAGGTGATCGGTCGAGGGGTGGTCGCGGTCCTCGGTGGTGACGTCGACCTCGATCGGCAGCAGCGGGTGGCTGATGAAGTAGGCGCCGACCAGCTTGCCGTACCAGTTCCACTGGTACTCGCTGTCGGCCGCCGAATGCACGCCGACCCAGCCGCGGCCCGACTGCACGAAGCGCTCGAGCGCCGCCTGCTGGGTGTCGTCGAGGATCTCGCCGGTGGTGCTGACGAAGGCGACGACGTCGAACGCGGCGAGCGACTCGTCGTTGAAGATGGTCGGATCCTCGCTGAGCGTCGCGACGATGCCCTCGCGGCTCGGCAGCGTCGCAAAGAAGTCCTGCGCGTTGGCGATCGACGCGTGCCGGAAGCCGGCCGTGCGCGAGAACACCAGCACGCGCAGCGGCTCGCCCGCGTCCGCCGCAGCGCAGGCGCGACCGCCGGGCCGGACGATGCCGTTGCCGGTGATCCTCTTCGCCCCGGGGAGCGCCTTGGTGCAGCCGTCGACGATCGGCCGCGAGCGCCCCGGTGCCGCCTCGGCCGGGACCGCCGGCAGAGCGGACAGCCACGCGGCGGCGGCGAGAACCCGCACCACGCCGAGCACCAGCTCGCGCTTCGGAATCGGGGCGGGTGCCTGGACGGGACGGCGACGGGACCGGTCGGCTCTGCGCATCCCCCGCAACTATCCGGATGGATGATTGCCTGGCAACCCGGGAAATGATCGACCCCCCTACCCCGCTCCGGCGGCAGCCGGGCGATCCAGGGCGGTGACGAGTGCCGCGACCAGCACCAGGCTGCCGCCGACCGCGAGCGCGACGCGCATCGCCACGACGAACGCCTGCGGATCGCTCCACGGCCCGACCGCGACCGCGGCACCGAGTGCGCTCAGCGCCGGCAAACCAACGGCGTAGCCGACCTGACGCGCCGCATTGAGCACGCCCGAAGCGGTGCCGGCTTGCTCGACCTCGATCGCACCCATCGCGATCGAGGAGATCGCCGGGATCGCCGTTCCGTAGCCGGCACCGAACAACACGTAGCCGGGGAAGGCGAGCGCGTAGGTCGAGTCGACGCCGAGCAGCGTGAAGCCGAGGATGCCGAGCGCACCGACGGTCAGGCCGACCACCACCACCCGCCGCGGCCCGAAGCGCGCCTGCAGCCGGCCGGCGAAGGCGGCCATCGAAAGGAAAGGGATGTTCATCGCGAGCCACGAGATTCCGGTCTGCAGCGGCGTGTAGCCCTGCACGTTCTGGAAGTAGAGCGAGACGAAGAACAGCGTCGCCGCGAGCGCCGCGTAGGCGAGCATGAAGTCGACGTTGGCGATCGTGAACGCGCGCCGGCGGAAGAAGGCGAGCGGCAGCATCGGGTCCTGGTGCCGCGCCTCGTAGACCAGGAACGCCGCCGCCAGGACAGCCGCCGCGCCGAGGAAGCCCAGCGTGAACACCGACAGCCAGTCGTGCTGGTCGGTCTGGACCAGGGCGAACGTCAAGCAGAAGAGCGCACTCGACACCAGCGCCGCGCCGGCGAGGTCGAGGCGGCGGGCGCGGGGATTGCTCGACTCGCGCACGTAGCGCGCCGTGACCAGCGTACCGGCGATGCCGATCGGCACGTTCACCCAGAAGATCGCCGGCCAGTCGAACAGGCGCAGCAGCAGCCCGGCGATCACCGGGCCCATGCCGAAGCCGAGCCCGGAGATCGTCGCCCACATGCCGATCGCCCAGGGCCGGCGCTCGGAGCCGTAGGCGTGCGTCAGGATCGACAGCGACGACGGCGCGAGCAGGGCCGCGCCGACGCCCTGCAGGGCACGAAAGACGATCAACATGGTGGCGCTCGACGACAGCGCGCAGCCCACCGAGAACACGGTGAACAGCACGAAGCCGAGCAGGAAGACGCGCTTGCGCCCGTAGCGGTCGCCGAGCGTGCCGCCGACCAGGATGAGCGAGGCGAGCGGCAGTACGTAGGCGTTGACGGTCCAGACCAGCCGGCCGGGGCTCACCGCGAGCGCACGCTGGATCGACGGCAGGGTGACGTTCACGATCGTCACGTCGAGCTGGATCATGAACTGCGAGAAGCAGGCCGCAACCAGGGTCCAGAGCTGCCATCGTCGGGTGGCAACATCTGCTGCGGGAGGAGCGCGCATCGGGAGGGGCGACGCGCACGAGTGCGCCGGCTCGCCCGGATAGCACGGCGCGGTCGCGACCCGCACACACGACGATCGCAAGCCCTCCGTTGACTGTCCCGCTCGCTGGCGGAAGGATGTCGCAAACCACACACTTTCCCAGACGGAGACCGCACGATGAACGACTTGACGAGCAGGATGGATGGCCTCGTTCGCTTCGCGAACGACCTCGAGTACCGGATGTCCGAGAGCGGCTTCGGCGGCGTCTTCGCGGTCGCCGAGCAGGTGCGCCGCGTCCGGCAAGCGCTCGACCGCGTCCAGCCGCAGGAGATCCAGTGGGCGCGCGGCGAGGTGCAGGCGCTGATCGGATTGCTGAGCGACGTGGCGCGCAACCTCGACGAGCTGAACGAGGTGAAGACCATCTTCGCCGGCGGCGCACCGCAGCAGCAGCACGTCGGCAACTCCGACGGCTACGCGACCAGCTGACAGGAGGCGGCATGGACTTCCGCGAGGTGATCGAGACCACCGGCAGCTGCCGCCACTACCGTCCCGACCAGATACCGGACGACGTGCTGGCACGCGTCCTGGACGGCGCGCGCTGGGCGCCGACCGGCGGCAACCGGCAGGGCGTACGCTTCCTCGTCGTGCGCGACGCAGCCAAGCGCCGGCAGCTGCGCGACCTGTACGTGCCGCTCTGGGAGCAGTACATCGCGCGCGCCGGCGCGCGGCCGGGCGCTCCGTTGCCGAAGCTGATCCAGGCGGCAGACCACATGGCGCGCCACCTCGACGAGGTGCCGGTCCTGCTGGTGGTCTGCGCGCAGCTCGGCGATCTGCTGGCGACCGATCGCCACCTCGACCGGCTCACGGTCGTCGGCGGCGCCTCGATCTATCCTGCCGTGCAGAACCTGCTGCTGTCGGCGCGCGCCGAGGGTCTCGGGACGGCGCTGACCACCTTGCTGTGCGCGGTCGAGCCGCAGGTGAAGGCGCTGTTCGGCATCCCCGACGACGTCTTGACGGCGGCCCTGATCCCGCTCGGCTACCCGGTGAAGGC
>Ga0163144_10013473_pt1 | contig 17070 bp, 20 predicted proteins | sample OliLak19BULKMAT1_FD_123175 | JGI IMG/M metagenome (GOLD analysis project Ga0163144, IMG submission 123175) | Freshwater microbial mat bacterial communities from Lake Vanda, McMurdo Dry Valleys, Antarctica - Oligotrophic Lake LV.19.BULKMAT1 | ecosystem: Environmental > Aquatic > Freshwater >... | reverse complement strand
CAATTCCTCGAGCGCATCCTCAATTTCGTATACCCAACAATCAGCGAGCAACTGCTCGTCGGTTTGTTTGTCGTCCCACGATTCTGCATCGGGAAATGCGATGCGTATTTGTGTAATCGCCTCGGCCTCGGCGTCCTCCATCGTGTCGCCCTGGCCCCAAACTCCGGTGCAGCCCTCGGAGATGACTCCGAATTTTTTTGTTTGGTTGTAGTTCTCCGCCTCGTCCGTCGTAATTTTGTAGGTCAGCATATTATTTCCCTCCCTGAATTATTTGTTGATCTAGTCTACCAGGTCTACTCACCGATTACAAGGGCTATTTTTAATATATTTTGCCTACGCTGCCCGTTGGACGTCTATCGACTGTAGTCGGGTGTCGAGCACGTCTGCGTAGACCAGCACGCTATCCGCAGTCCAGACCAGAGTAAAACCAAACTGCTCTAGGTCCGTGATGTTTTTTTGCACGATCAGGCTCTCCGGAATTTCTCTCACAAACTGCATCATATGGTCGCTCCGGGTCGGCGCGTCATCATCGGATCTCCCCGCATTTCCTCTATCAGGTCGGCAAACAGGTTGTCGCAGCTCATATCGGTCCCTCCAATTCGGTATTTGTGTGTTGTAGAAACAAAAGCGCTTTATCGAACGTCGCGAACTCGTAGTCCCGGATATGCAAAACTGGCTCGCCGTTAGCCCAACCAACACTGACTTTTGTGCCCTGCAGGCGTCCCGCGTGTTTGAGGTACAATGCCTCGGCGGACGTCAGTCGTTTTGCGGCTAATTCGAACTTCATAGCGTTACCTCCATATTCTCCCCAAATGACTGGTATACCGCCAACCGCAACCAACGGCCGGCCATTACACGATCTAGTTCGTCAATTGCGCTAAACAGTCGGTATTCGAACTTCATAACAGCACCATGCAGGCATGGCAGCGGTAACATTCACCGCATGTAACATGTTCAGTTGTGCATTCCGTTTGGTATTTCATATTATTTACCTTCCACGAATTCGATAATGACGATTCCCGAATTGGTACGAATCCAGTGTGCAAATCCGTTAGCGGTTGTTTCAATTCTGATGATCGTTTCCATGTTGCGGCCTCCCTGGTCATTCTCTATTTTGTTCATACAACTAGTCTACCATGTCTACTCACCAATTACAAGGGCTATTTCGATCTATTTTCAAACTATTTCATCAATCAGAGCATTATAATGCACATTTACGACTTATTTTGCGAATTCAGCTGAAACCATCATATAACTCTGTCGTTTCTCCGCACTAATTAGTAGGGGGGGAGGAAAAACCACCACCTACACCTCTTTACGGTTGTTTCGAGGCTAAACAAAACAAAGAGTGGGAAGACCACCAATAAACACGGATCTATAGACGCGTTTTGAGCCCTTATGACTGTCTACCGTTACCAGGATGTCCCGATTGGGATACCGCATCACCACTCACTAGTTGATAGGTCAACTAGGTTACACAATGTACTCTTAATAGGATAAGTCTCTTATCCTGGTAAGAGGAAAAGGGCTAACACGCCCAAACGTTATAACGGATAAGTCGCCTTATCACGATTAATAAAAGGATAGGAATACACGTGTAATTCATGTAATCCATGTAAGTCGCCTAATCCATGTAAGTCGCCTAATACGGGTAATCCGCTTGTGACAGGGCAACCGAGCAACGTAGCCCATATATACCGCATATTATCCCCCCATTACGTCATATATACCCTAAATAATGGCATATACACCGTTTTCGCTATAGATTTTCCCTGTTTGCACCCACGTTGTCGATCATCCGTTGAGCAACGCTCTGCTAACCCCACGAAATAGGCTGATATTCAACCTATCAGCACTAGCAACTCTGCCTGATAGAGGCAGCGTAGGCGGTAATGCACGGAAAAGCATTCTTTTTTTCCCTTGATTATCAAGCCATTTGCCCATCGGGGGGCCTAATTACTTCTAACCCTCATTTTAAACGCATATAACGCATATAAAATACAAAAAAACAATTGAGAGGCCTCAAATGGATGAATTGATCGGTTACATCGCAGACACGGCAACCGGCTTTTTAGAAAAAAATGAAAAGAATACATTCTCCGCCTACGAGAAAACCAAGTTTCTGAAGGCCCTGAAACTCCATGGTAATCAGTCAAAAGCTGCTCGCGATTTGGGCTATTCTTTCGATATTATCGAATTGCACCTCCGAAAAGACTTGATATTCAACAAGGCGTTTAAACAGACATTACTGGAGATGCGCCACGATTTAGAGAGCACACTGTACAAAGCCGGTTTAGACGGTGATGGCAGGAAAGCCAAGATCTGGTTGGATGTCCATTTCCCGGAGGCCTACAAACCCGGTGCCCGTACAGTTCCCAAGAAAGAGCGGGACACTTCAGTGATTGACGACTTATACGACAAAGCGGTAGGGAGCAAACAGTGAGCTACGATCCAAACGGTCAGAACACGCGCCAGGACATCCTAGAAGAGATTGAGAGGGTCAGACAGTACAAAGAGACACAAAAGCTGTTATCGGCCCGCAAAACGCAAGCCAGGCCCCTTAAACGAAGGAATAGAGATGACAGACAATAGATCTGTTGTAAAGCAGCGTTGTCTTGAAGACTTGAAATTCCTGGTTGTGAACGTGCTGGGCATGACCCGCTGGAATGATGAGCTGCATGGCGGCATGGTGAAAGCAATAGAGGGACCTGGCGACCGCAAAGGCATTTTGGTCCCCCGCGGACACCAGAAGTCCACCATCATCTCAGTTTGCTGGACGGTGCAGCAGCTTTTAAGAGATCCAAATGAGACTTTTGGCATCTACTCCGCCAAGTGGGGGCTGGCGAAGGACCTGCTTCACCACATCAAGAACATCCTCACTGTCTCTTCCCTGAAGGACATATTCGGTGAGTTCCGTTCCTCCAACTGCCGCTGGACCCTGGAAGAGATCGACATTGCCCAGAAGAACTTTCTAACCAACAAGAACCCGTCGGTGCGCACGGGCGGCCTGGACGGCGGCAAGACCGGTACCCATTGTTCAAAGCTGCTCTTTGACGACCCAGTGACGCCAGAGAACACGACCACCGCGGATCAGACCCGCAAAACCATCGATTCTTTCCGGGACTGTCTGCCCCTTCTCGACTCTGGCGGCAAAGTGATTGTCGTCGGAACGCGCTACTCGAATGGTGACCTCTATGGCGAACTACTTGAGAACGAGAGCCGCAGCATTAACGGCCACCCCATCAACACCCCCGAAGAACGAAAGAACTGGAGGCAACTGCTAAATGTCTAAGACCAAGAAGAAACAATTGATGGTTATGGCCCAGGCCTTGTTTGTAAACCAACCGGCTGGCGCCACCTTCACCCTCCGGCAAATTGCCCAAAAGCTCAAAGACGTTTTGAAGCAGAAAGGCTAGATGCTCCCTGGATTCGACTTCTACATCCGAAGGGTTATCGAACGCGGCAAAGTCATTTTCCCCGAAGCCATCTGCATCACCGAAGAAGAGCGTGAGGCCGCCCTGCTTAACGGCATTAAGCTTGAGAGCATCGAGCGACTGAAGAGTAGCAACAAAGGAAAATTTTATGGCCAATACCTCAACGACCCAATGGATGACTCCCTGCTCGAATTCAAACGGGAATGGTTTCAGCCTTTCGCCCTCCAACCTGGTTCTCTCTTGGCTAACGAGTTTCCTGTCGCACCCGTTCTTATTTCCGTTGACCCCGCATTTCGTATGCGACAGTCTAATGACGATTCAGGTATTGTTGTTTCTAAAACTCTATCGGATAACAACGTGTATATCGTCGAAGCGAAGGGCATCAAAGTAAACCCTCAGATGCTGGTGGAAGAAATATTTCGGCTGGTCGACAAGTATGTAATCATCGATAAGATCCTGCTGGAAACTGTCACCTCCCAGATTATGCTTATGGACTTGCTTCAGCACGAGATGCGCAAGCGCGGCAAGTTCTTCAACATCCAAGAAGTGAAGCCTGACAACAACGAGACGAAAGCTGCCCGCATACGTGGGCTCATCCCGCATTACTCCAACCGCCGCATCTACCACACCGCCGGTGCCTACGCGCTGGAGGAGCAACTGCTGGAGTTCCCGAAAGGGCAGCACGACGACATCATCGACGCTTTGGCGTACCAAGTGAAATTTTGGCGCCCCTTTAACATGGCCGATGCTAAGCCCGGTGAGTACCCCCAGAACAGCATGGGGTGGTGGAAGAACCAAGGCAAGAAGAAGCCAACAGTGATTGGCAAACTTTTCCGCGATATCCGCTAGGAGATTTATGGCCCGACGTGAATACAAAGACAACGACCAAGAGAAGACCGACAAGATGCGTGATGAAGCCAGTGCTGTGCAAAAGTGGTTGACGAAGATTGACCACGCCAAGCGCTACAAGAAGAAAGTGGCAGAACGCTACCACTGGGAAGGCCTAACCGAGAAATACCGTGGCGAGTTCGCCGGCTTGCAGGATTCCTCAGACGTTTACATCCCGGCCCTCAACTACATCTTTGCCTATGTGAAGGCGGAGATTCCGCGTCTTGCCTTGCGCGACCCCAAGATCTCGATTAACCCCAAGAAGGGGACGAGCATCCTGTCGTCCAAGATTCTGCAGAAGGCCATCAATTACATTTGGCGCACCAAGAAGATCAAGCGCGAAAACAAGAAGAACCTTTTGGATGCTTTGCTTGTCGGTCACTCTTGGTTCAAATCGGGCTACACTGGCAAATTCGGGAGCATCGAAGACGCGAACGGTAGGCAGTTTGAGTTCATCGAGTCTGAAGACTTTTTCGGATACCGCGTTCCATACAATAACATCACATTTAACCCGGATGCGAACGATCCGCCCTACGATTGCCAGTGGATTGCACACGAGGTATGGATGTCCGTGGAAGAAGCGCAGAAGAACAAGGCGTTTAAACACACCCAGAACCTTTCTGCGTCGATGAAAGAAGGCGCCACGCAAGATGACCCGATGGACGCAGAGCGTCGCTTCGCCCCGGACTCGAATATGGTTAAGATGTACGAAGTCTGGAATAAGATGGCCGGCGAAGTATTCACCATCACGGAAGGCTGCGAGTACTATATCAGCGCCCCCGCGAAATGGCCCTACGCCATGAAGGGATTCCCGTTCTCCTTCTTGCGTCTGAACGACGATCCGATGTGCCCGTATGGGCTGCCGGACTGTTACATGTTTGAACCCCAAGTGCTTGAGCTCATCAAGATTCGTGCTCAGGAACTCGACCATATCAAACGCTTCAACCGTCAACTCCTCTTGGCCGAAGGCCATATGAGCCAGGATGCGAAGGATCAATTCAGTCAAGGTATCACCGGCGCTGTGTTGGAGATTCAAAGCAATGGCCGGCCTCTGGGCGACATCGTCGCTCCGATCCCGTACCCCAGCATCCAGACTGACATTTACGCCATCGAGGACCGAGTGCAGCAGGACATGGTTCGCACACACGGCCAGACCATCAACGAGCAAGGCGGCCTCCAGAAGACGGCCACCCGTTCGCTCGGTGAGCTGAATAATATGAACGAGGGCGCCAACAACCGGCGCGAAGATAAGATCGACACGATCGAGGACTTCATTGAGGACATCGCCTCTAATCAAGTGGCGTTGCTGCAGCAGTTTGCAGATATGCCGTTCTACGTTGCCGTCACTGGCGACGACATGCAAGAGATGGTGCAGGAACTGCAACAGCGTCCTTCTGCCAATGACCAGGGGGCAATCCAAACAGCCAACGGATTCACCTTCACCAAGGAAGATATCCAAGGTGAGTTTGATTTCGAAGTGGTCCCGGGCTCGACCAAGCCCTTCGACTCAGCCCAAAAGCTGGCGATGATGATGCAGATCTTGGACACCCTGCCAAAGCTCGGTATACAGCCCGGCCCAGTCACTCAATATATCGGCACACAGATTGCAGACGAGCTCGACATGGCCGGCTTCAGCAAAGCGGTACAGGACGAAATCGAATCGACCAAACAACGCATGCAACAATCAGCCGAACAGCAGCAACAGCAGATGGAGCTTACAGTTGCCCAGAGTGCCGCCGATACACAGATCAAAGCGGAGCGCGAAGCAACGAAGCAATCCATGGTTCAGCTGGAAGCCGCGAAGTTATTCAACATCGGTGGGGCTGGAGAGTCCCATGGAAAATAACTGTGACACGTGTGACCGGTCGTTTGAAGTTGTGTCACTACGCCGAATGGTTGTGGGCAATGGCAAGGCTCGTCGGTATTGTTCCGATTGTTGTTCCGGTGCTACTGCTGCAACTCCTGATGTTTATTACGGATACGGTTCTGGTACTCATTCTGAGGAAAACATCGCCGACCCCAAAACCGGCAAGCCCATCCCATTCTCCAGCAGACGAGAAAAAGCCTGGGCGATGAAGCAAGCCGGTGTACAAGAGCTTGGGGACCGGATTCACGGTTCACGTCGCGCCTCCGATATGCACCCCTCGCAGCGAAAAAAGTACTTCCTATAGCAAAGCCCCCGGTGCCGCATTAACCCTCGGCATCGGGGCACAATTTCCTCCCCATTTAGGAAAGCCTCCATCAAGGTAAGGCCCCTACCACAGGAGAACAACAATGATAAGCGAAGACGCATTCGAGAAAGCGATAAGCGCATCCCAAGGAAAGCCAGCAGAACCGGATTCACAAACCGAGACTCCGGCCCCGACACAGGATGCGGAATCTGCCCCCGAACCAGAAACGCAAACAGCACCCGTTGCAGAATCACCAGCAGCTCCCGCCGACGTTGAATGGGATGGAGATGTAAATAAACTCCCCCCCGAACTACAAGGCTGGGCCAAGAAAGCCCAACGCAACCTCACAAAGAAAGCAATGGCCGAAAGCGAAGATCGTCGCCTCGGGCAGGAATTCAAACAGTTTCAAGGAAGCCAAGATTGGCAGCAGTTCCAGCAATGGAGGCAGCAAGCAGCCCCGGCCCAACAAGCCCCTGCCGCCCCCCAAGACTCCGGTGTAGTCACGCAGAGAGATTGGGAAGAGGCGCAGCTTGACTCCACTGGAACGAAGTTTAATGAGCTCGTCAACCGCGCTGTGCAGGTTAAGATCAACGAAGCTGCGCAGATGTATGGTGCAGAGCTCCAACAACTTCGTACTACGCAACAAGTCACTCAGTTTCAGCAAACCCTTTCGGACTTTGCCGATCTGAACCCCGACGCCGTGGAACTGCACGAAGCTGGTATATTGAAACCATTCCTCGAAGAGGAGATGCAAAGCAATCGGCATCAATCCTACGAGTCAGCCGTCTCGGCTGCTTATGAGCGAGCGCGGACGATCAGGGACACGTTAGAGGCGAAAGCTCTGCAAAGAGCCCAAGGACGTGTACAAGAGAAGCGAGCTGCGGTAGTGAGCACCGGTACATCTGTAGGCGACGCGAACATCGCTTATGTAGATAAAGGCAGTACATTTGACGAGGCGATTAATTTCGCCATTCAAGGAAAGAGAGTAAAGGTAAAGGCTAAACAATAGGCTTTCGGGAGAAAGAGTCCATAGTGGACGCCTTAGAGATATAAACTAAGGAGACTCAAAATGGCCATGGAATCATTATTCACTTGGGGTCCGACCGGCGTAGGTGCGCTGATTTCGACCACCCAAGAAAATCGAGATATCAAAGAGTTGCAGAATGCGGTGTTCTCCCGCTTGACGTTGCTGGACTTCCTTTCGAAGAAAGGCAAAGTGCGTCGCGGCGGCGGTGGAACTTCCATCATCGTCCCGATCCGCTCCAGCAAGAACTCGACCGCTGGTTTCTACAGCAATTATCAGACCATCGATGTAACCCCGCAAGACAACGAAACGGCTGCTCAGTTCTTGTACAAACAAGCTGCGGCCTCTATCAGCTTGAGCGGTAAAGAAGAGCGCGTTCAGAACAAGGGCAAGTACGAAGTCATCAATCTCGTGAAAACGAAAATCGAAGACGCGGAAATGACCCTGCGCGACACGATCAACACCGCCCTGTTCGCGACTACTCCGGGAGCCGCGGACGTCGGTTCGTTGGTTACGAGCATTGACGAAACCAGCACCATCGGTCAAATCAACTCCACAACCTACGCGTTCTGGCAAGCAAAGTCTGTCACCGGCGGTTCGTTCTCGGCGCAAGGCTTGGCCGATATGCGCTCCCAGTGGAGCACATTAGAACAACGGATGCCGATCAGCCCCCCAGAGCTGCTCTTGACCACCACGGCCATTCGTGACTTCTACGAAGCGTCGCTGACCCCGCAACAGCGGTTCGGCGCTTCGGACAATACCGGCAACGGTTCGTTCGAAAAGCTGAAGTTCAAAAGCGCCGTTGTCGATGTGGACTCCCAGTGCACGTCAGGCGTTATGTACTTCCTGAACAGCGAAGCAATGGAACTCGTCATTGACCCAGACACGGACTTCAAAATGACTGATTGGGTCAAACCAGCAAACCAAGACGCTCGCGTGGCTCAGTATCTCGTCGCCTTGGAATTAGTTGTGAAGAATCGTCGAAAGCTCGGAAAGATCATTTCCATCACGGCATAAAAGGAGACTCCCATGGCTGCAGCTACATTCGCAAGTTCAACCGAGGGACAAAGCATCGTCCGTGTCTTCAAGTTCACGGCAGTTGGTGATACCGATACATACAGTTACAAAGGCCCAGCGCCCAAGGCGTTTTGGACATCGGTTACTACCAGCTCGACCGCCGCGGTAAATGCCTCGTTCTCGGGCACGACATTCACGTTCAAAGTAAGCGCGGGTACGCCCGGCGTTTCTTTGTTCATTCTACTCTAAATCTAAGGAGACTCAAAATGCTTATCTCACAAATCAACGGTGGCCCTCTCGGCGACCTGGAAGTTATATACGGCGCGTTCTACAATCCGAGCGCGTCTGCCCTTCCAAAAGACTCAATTGCACAACTCGACATCACGACAAACGTCAATGGTCTGCGCATTTCCCAACCGACTACGGCTGGCCTCACTGCCATGGTCGGCGTGGTTCATGCGGCCATTCCGGCGTTGACTAGCGGCCTGGTTCAAACCTACGGCTATCGTTCAACCTGCCAAATGCTCACCACGGACACCTCCATACCGGCGGGTGTTCGTTTGGTTGCTGTAAACGCGCAAGACTACGCGGCGTCTGCATCAGCTGGCGACACGACCCTCATCCTGGTGGAGTCTCATGCCACCTCGACCGGATCGGTTAGCAAGAAAGTATTCATTAAGTGCATGTAAATTAACACCAAGTCCTCAGGGGTGGGAACACCCTTGGGGCACAATTTCTGGGAGGAAACTATGATTGAAGCGCCATTTCGAAAAAGAGCGAACAAGCTGCAAGCGGTGTGTATGGAACTCTGCCAACAAGCACACGGCATGATCGGAACCACGACGTTCCTGCGGTGTCTGAGCTGCCATCAAATCGTCACTGCGAACAAAATTGCAGCGGACGGAATGTGTTGGTGTGCTGGGAAGCGGTTCAAAGAAACGAACCTGACAATCGTAGAAGAAATCGTATGGATCGGGAGAGCCATTATATGGAAGATAACGTCGTCCTCATAAAAGCAGAGAAGGGGCCAGTGCCCACGTTGATGTTCGCGTGCCCGACGTATGGGCCAATTCATGGTCGCGTCTATGCCTCACACCTCACAGTGCTGGGTTCGCTTGCAAAAGAAGGTTATGTAGTGAAGCCCCATGTTGTTGCCGTTACCCGCAAGATGGGACTCGCTGCAGCCTCGAATGAGCTGGTGAAAGTCGCCATTGCTTCAAACGTCGACTACATCTTCTGGACAGAACAGGACATGATCCTGCCGGCCGATGCCATCACCAAGCTACTCAAGCACGCTATCCAGTACAACCTGGACGGTGTCTCTGGTGTGTACTTTTTGCGTGGAAGCTCTGAGCCGTGTTTGTACCTCCCCTTGCCGAATAACTGGGTTGACAACAAGTATGCCCACACGCGGCTTTCAACATTCCCACCAAATGCGCTGTTTAAGATCGGATGCCCCGGTGTGGGGTGTGCGCTGTTTAAACGAGAGACGTTTGAGAAACTTGAGTTTCCGTATTGGGAAGATAAAGCTGGGACCCTCGGACATGGCACCGACATCTACTTCTACACGAAGATGAGAGAGGCAGGAATGCAGATGTGGGCAGACAGCTCGGTTATCTGTGACCAAATCGACGAAGACGAACCAACCACTTACAACTTGGAGTCTTACACTAAGTGGCTCAACTCAGATCAATCAAAAGGAGGGTTTGTTTACAATGGACACGATACAGTTATCCAACTTGATTCCTTGTCTTAATCTCGGCGCCGGCGGACAACCCATAGCGAACGCCATTAACGTCGACTACTACGCAGCGCCCGGTATCGACCAGGTCGTTGACCTGAACGGTCCGTGGCCTTGGGCTGATCATTCGGTCTTCAGCATATTCTCGTCGCATTGTGTGGAGCACCTCGACGACGTTATCCACTTCATGCGCGAGGCAGATAGAGTTTTGGCAGTTGGTGGGACGATGGAGCTTCGACTGCCCTACGGCTGGGACACGGCCGGTATGGCTGATCCAACACACAAACGTCCCATGTACCCCCAGACATTCACGTCGTTCTCGCAGAATACATGGAGTTCGGCAGACCCACGGAAATACAATCTACAAGAGGCACACGTTCGTTGGGATTTTGGTTTCGAGATCACGGCAGTGGTTTACGTCTTCCGGGACTGGGTTAAGAAGATCCCGTTCTGGAAACACTTCGGCCTGGATCTAGCCATGGTTCTACTCAACGTTATCAGCGGTTTCCACATTCAATTCAGAAAGGTCAAATAAGGAGTCTCAAATGAACATCGGATCTACACGTCTCACCGCTGACGGATACGTCGTCGGAGCTTCAGGCACCCCAACCCGCGTCTTTGCTGTCATCGTTAAATCAACCGGTACCGCTGCCGTCGTGGCTCTTGAGAACGCGGCCACCACAGAATACGATCAAATTAACGGAACTATCAGCCAGGCCGTGGTTCGTCAATACCCCGGCGGTCTTTTGTTTCCAGGCGGATGTAATGTCAACCTCGACGGCAACACGTCCTATGTGACCGTCCTATACGTTAAAGAGCCAACGTAGTGGACGTAGGTCTTTGGACAACGCTCCAAGGCTTCGGTGTTAACCAGGCGTCCGGTGGAACGGTTTACGCCACTGGAACCCTTACCCTCATAGGCTCAAACACGGTCGGCTCCATCGTCACGATCGGCGGAAAGGCGCTGCGAGAAGGGATTGAGTGGACGGCTGGCATCACACCAGAAAGCAACGCTGAAAATATTTCAATCGCCATCAACTTCTACACTGACGACACTTCCTGTAACTCTGTGGTTCTCGTCGGTAGCGAGACTGTCGTGCGCATCACGGCCAACACCGTCGGCGTTGCCGGCAACTCAATTGGCCTTGTCACCAACCCCGCGATCGGGGACATCGTCAGGTCAGGAGCCACCCTTACCGGCGGAGCATAATCCCCCGTCAAATTTATTGAGCCCCAGCCGCACCCAAGGGGACCGACTTACACCAATAAAGGAGATTCACAATGGAACTGTTAAAGAACATTCTCATCAAAGAAGTGTCAGGCCACAAGAACGGGGACAAAGTTGTCTACCTCGACAACATCCCGAAAAGCCTGTTGTACCGTCGCGCCAAGAAAATGATCGTTGACCCATATGACACCAACCAGCGTGTCGTCCCGGAATACGAAATGCAGGATGGCCGCAAAGTACCAACCAACGCCATGGTGGACGAACTCCTCCCCGGCATCGAACTAAGTCAGTCAGGGGATGGTTCGCTCATCTTCTTCACCATTTATAACGAAGCGAAAGAACGCCTCGCCGACCTAGACCGCTACATCAAAAACAACGTGCCCGTTGCTGATCGTGTGCAAGAGCGAGTCTGGTACGCAATTCAACCCGGTATCATGTCGTCAGGTCCGATACCGCTGTCCAATATACCCCGTGTGGTGCTCCCCGAACTTGTTTCTCCCCCAGTGGCAAAGGCTGCTGTGCAAGTTGAGGCCCACACGGCGGCTTTACCCGCCAAGAAGGAGCGCAAACCAATGTCAGAAGCCAACAAACTGGCTGCAAAGGAAAGATTGGCTCGCGCTCGAGAGATCAAACGTGCTCAGCAGACTGGGGAAATAAAAGCTTAAAAGAGGTACCTCGTGGACTTTTCAGTACTTGTAACTCGAGTAGCAAACGAAACCGGCCTTGACGCCACCACCGACGCAACCATTCTCGGTGCTTGGGTCAACGCCGCATACAAACAGGTCTGCGGCATTGAAAACTGGCCGTGGTTGTTGAAACTAGGCACCATTCAAACGGTGGCCGACATTACGACAGGCACGGTCAGCATCAACGCGAATAGCGCAGCCTTGACGTTCTCAAGCGCCCCCGCGGCCAGTGTAGCGAATCAGTACATGATCCAGTTCACGACGGTTTCAAGCGACTGGTATCTCATTAGCGCCCACACGGCAGCCGCCGCTGCCGCCACCCTGTCAGTTCCCTTCAACGGCGCCTCAGACCTCTCAGGAGCGACGTATTTGCTCCGGAAGGTCTTCTACTCCTTGGCGTCTGATTGTGACCGCATAATCGACGCCAGGCAGGCTAGAACTCAAACCAAATTGGGTGCCGTCGACATTCGCTCGTTCGACCGGTACTTGCCGGATCCAGAAGCCACCGGCGACCCCTACATCTACTACCTGGCTGGTGTGGACACGAATAAGTACTGGCAGATCGGAATGTACCCAACTCCAAGCACCGTCCAGAACATTCAGCTCCGCTATCTCGGCCTCCCCATCGACATGACCGGCACAGCCACTCCCAACCTACCCGAGAAGTTCCACGACATCCTCATATTCGGTGCGTTGTGGATGTTTGGCCACGCCTACATCGATGACGACCGGATCACCACCGCGAAAGCACGCTACGACCAAGCTGTTAAGGACATGCGCGAAAACTACAACCCAATCCCAGATCAGTTGACCGTTCTACAGCCGTGGGACACTCGCCCGCGTCGTTATATTGGGCGACTGAACTGGCCGTCGAACTACCCGGAGTACTAAATGGATAAGAAGAAACCAGTTCCTATCAGTAACTTCGGTGGCGGCTATTGTGGCAATCTCTCTGCCGACGCCCTCGAATTAAACCAAGCCAACGACCTGGACAACATTGTCCTGAAGCCGGGTGGTCTTGGATTCCGTAGCCGTTTGGGCAACGCCAAGCACAACAGCTCGGCTTTGAACAGCGGCGCCAACATCCAAGGCTTAGGCTATCTGCTTAAGGGGGATGGTACCAACTTCCTCGTTACTGTTTGCGGTAACAAGTTCTTTACCGCCGCGTCTTTCGGCACGACCTTCACTGACTCGACGGGCTCAGTTACCATCACTACCGGTGCAAACAACAAATGGGACTTCTTAACTTTCAACGACGCCATCATCGGGTTCGGCGGAAGCACGACCGCCCCCAACGCCCCGATTACATGGAGCGGTAGCGGCAACGCTACAGCTCTCGGTGGCACCGCCCCATCTGCCTATGGCGCGTTCAGCACGAACAACCGTGTGTTCGCCTATCGTACAGCGGCGGCCCCTTCTTCGATCTTTTGGTCGATTATCGGTGGCGCGACCGACTTCGCCGGCGCAGGTTCTGGCAGTGCCACGATTGGCTCGCTCAGCGACAACCAAAAGATCACGGCGACCATGGTGATTAGCACCAACTATCTTCTCGTTTTCAAAGAGAACTCCACCTATCAAATGGTGATTTCATCTTCTCCATTCCCAAGCTACACCCTGTTTGACAACATCGGATGCGTGGGCAAACGTGCGGTGGTGAACGTTGACGGTACCGTGTACTTCATCACTGCAGACAAGCGTATGCAATCCACCACGGGTGAGGCGCTTCAGGAATACCCGAACCAAGCGGACGACCTATGGAACGCGGTGGATGGCTCTACGCTGGAATACACTGAAGGTTTCCGTCAGAAAGGATCTGACTACGATTGGCTGGTTTGGATTGTCACGATCTCCAGCGTGAAACGTGCGATCATTTGGGATCTGCGTAACAAGTGCTGGCTTCGTGCCACCACCGGTTACAAGATGAACACTGTCATGCGTTTCGACAACGGATCGGTTTATATGGGTGGTACGGACGGCTTTATCTACACGCCGGCTGTCGCCGCAACCTACGCTGACGCCTCCGAAACCTCGCCCGGCACCATTGCTGCCTATTGGCGCGGTGGATGGATGAACCCAGGCGGTGCTGAACAAGTCACTCAAATTGGTAAAATGACGGCCAATTACTTGACCCGCGCTTCAGGCAGCATTTCTGTGAATTATGGCTTCGACTTCCTGCCAGACACCAAGAGCTTCACCCTCTCCCAGGTTGCCACGTCGTCGGAGCTCATCACGTCTCGTTCTAGTGTCCTTACCGGTCGCGGTAACTTCTTCCAGTTTAAAGCCGGATTAAGCTCTTCAACCATTGACATGGAGATTCACAGCTTGACCCTGTACGGAAAAGCGTACGGGCAGAAACGGATCTCGGCAAGTTAATGGCTATTCAGATCCCCTTTCCACTTCCGGCAGTTGGCTTTGCCCTCAACTCCAAGATGCGCATCAACTTGGACTTTCTCGTTGCGCAGTTTAACGAGTTCAATTCAGGGACGGCAACCTGGGACAATGTTTCTATTGGTACGGCCAACAGCCTCACCGGCACCCTGACGTTCTACAACGCCTCAAACGCCAACTACTTGACCTTTAAGGCAGGAGCGACTGGCGCCAACACAACCTATACATGGCCAACGGCCTTGCCCGGGTCAACACCGGGCGTTTTAACCGCCACCACTGCAGGGGTTATGTCCTGGAAAACCTCCTTTGACAGCTGGAATGTCGGCACAGCGAGCTCAGTTACTGGCACGATGGTGTTCTACAACGCCTCGAATGCCAACACGCTTACATTACGGGCCGGTGCCACGTCGCCCTCCACCACGTTCACCTTGCCCACGGCAGCCCCAGTATCTACCGGCATTTTGACCTCCACCAGCGGTGGGGTGATGAGCTTCGTCAGCGGCACCGGTATCATCTATAACGGATCGTCTTTCTCAGGCTCTGCCAGTGTGGCGAATGCTTTGGCGAAAGTCAGTACAGCCGGCGTTGTCACTTTAGCGGATCACCAATACAACGTCACAGCGGCAAGCAACGGCCTTCTTTACATTCCTTCGGGTGTCGAAGTTAAAGCCCTTGCTAACGCCCTCGGCGTCACCGCCGTAGTTGCTATCGCCGCGAGCGGAACACCCGTCGCCTACGCATTAACGGGTACAACGAACCAAATCACCATCACCCCTTCATCGGGTGCTTTTACGTTCACAACGCCACAGGACATTGCAACGACCTCAAGTGTTGTGTTCAGTCGCGTTAAAGTAGATGCAGGAACCTATGATTCCCCAGGTTTCTATTTCGCTTCCAGCACGTCCAACACTGTCGGACTCTTTGCGGAAGCCAATGGCACGGGCCTCAATGTCCGCGTAGGCGGAGCTTTTGACTCCACCGTCTTCGCGATCGACAATACCGGCTACGCTGTGGCTACGTTGGAGCTTAGAGCCCCGACCGTACGCGCAACCACGGCCCTTAAGGTTTCGACAGGCGCGGGCAGCATTGTGACCATCCAGGGCCTTTCTAGCGCGTTTGGCGCCTATACCTTAACCCTTCCGCCGAACGATGGCGCCTCTGGGGACGTGCTTCGTACCGACGGTACCGGTATCCTTACTTGGGTGTCGGTGTCTGCGGCGGGTGGCGCTACGGTGGCCCTGGACAATCTTTCAGCGGTTGCCATTAACACGTCCTTGCTCCCCGCCTCCGATAACGCGATCGATCTCGGCTCAACCACAAAGAACTTCCGGTCCCTACACGTTGCCACAAGCATCAAGAACGGGTCTACGACGCTCGCCACTGCGACAGAACTGGGTTACTTGACTGGCGTGACGTCCGCCCTCCAAACGCAGCTGGACACGAAGATTGACACCGCTGGCACCGGCCTCTCGAAAAGTGGTACCACGCTTGCTGTCTCAACGGTTCCTGTTGCGAACGGTGGGACAAATGCCGCATCCTTTACGGCCTACTCGGTTATCTGTGGAGGAACCACCTCAACGGGCACTCTTCAGAACGTCTCAGGTCTTGGGACTTCTGGTCAAATCCTCGTGTCGAACGGCGCGGCCTCTCTCCCGTCATGGCAGGCGGTAAGCGCAGCCGGTGGAGCAACGAAAGCGTTGGACAATCTGGCGTCCGTAGCAATCAACACGACTTTGGTGAGCAGCACCGACAACACCCATGACCTCGGTACGTCTGCCATTTGTTGGCGCGATACCTACGTGAAGGGGTATTTCAAGCATGGATCTACCAACGCTTTTTCCTTGCGGACCACCGGTAACGTGGTTTTTGAGAAGCAGATTGGTATAGGCGTGGTCCCGACCAAACAACTCGATGTCCGCGGTGCTGCAGACGGACTTGTCTTCTTGGCACCGACCGACGACCTCAACACAGCGAACGATATGTTCCAGCTCACTAACGCGGCGCTGACAAACCTCATGACCATCTCGAAGGCCGGCAACATCTACGTGCCCGACGGTACCGTGTCGCTTCCAAGCCATTCTTTTCAGAGCGACAAAAATACGGGCTTCTACGGTACCGGCTCTGATTCTATGCGTGTCGCGCTTGGTGGCGCGTTCCAGTGGGAATTCAATGCGAATGGGGCACTCATCGGGCAAACCAGTGGGACAAATATAATTCAAGCCGGCGGTGGTTCTGCCGGGTCGGTTTCCTTTGGTTTTGCTGGGGATGAAGACACGGGTATGTATCGCTCGTTAGCTAACAATGTTGCCTTTTCGTCAGCCGGTACAAATTCTATGACTCTTGATTCGGCCCAGAATATATTGACCGCTGTTGGTGCCGCCAACAGTACCAAGGTTGCGTATATCAAGTTCCCCACTGACACAGCCACGACACGGTGGGCTGGCTTTGCATCCTTTCGTGGTTCAGACGCAGCGAACATTGACTTGCGCTTCT
>Ga0163144_10013471_pt1 | contig 17071 bp, 15 predicted proteins | sample OliLak19BULKMAT1_FD_123175 | JGI IMG/M metagenome (GOLD analysis project Ga0163144, IMG submission 123175) | Freshwater microbial mat bacterial communities from Lake Vanda, McMurdo Dry Valleys, Antarctica - Oligotrophic Lake LV.19.BULKMAT1 | ecosystem: Environmental > Aquatic > Freshwater >... | reverse complement strand
ACCGATTCAACCGTTTTGGCTATCCGGGCTAAGTGCAAAACCCCGAGCGGTTTTGCTTTTAGCCCGCATAGGACGCACGCTCACGCAAGCTCACCGCCTGTCCGCCGACAAACGCCGGAAAAAAGACGCGGAAAGCATGAAATATGCGGGCTAGCGCCCATTGGCGGTTTCAAAAAATTCCCATGACTGGTCGCGGCAAATTCGTCCTCACCCTCCTCGTCCTCGCCATCGCCGGTCTCGGCGTCGCCAAATGGTGGGATCGCCTCAAGCCCGGCGCACCGCTCGTGGCGTCCAGCGCTGGCGAGTCCAAGTCCGCCACCGCCACCAAGGCCGGCAAGCTCGACGCCGCTGACTTCATCGCGCCACTCAACGCCTGCCCGGTGCTGCCGCCCGCCGGCACCTATGTGGCGAAGGACAACATCGTCGACCTCGAGCTCAGCGAATACGCCGGCTACTCCGGCCTCATCGTCGCCAACGGCGGCCTCGACCCCACGGAAAACTCCGTCTTCTTCCGCAAGCACGGCTTCAAGCTGCGGATCAAGCTGAGCGAGGAGGAAAGCTGGCCCGCGCTCAACGCCGGCCGTATCGCCGCTTCGGCTACGACGGTCGACGTCCTCGCCGCCTATTGCCGCAACTTCCAGGTCCAGGCCCCCGTCCAGCTCGGCTTCTCCCGCGGCGCCGACGGCCTCGTCGTCCGCAAGGACATCCGCCGGATCAACGACCTCAAGGGCAAGACCCTCGTCACCTCGCAGTTTACCGAGGCGGATTTCTTCATCCGCTATCTCACCCAGGAAGCCGGCCTCGCCGTGCACATGCTCGCCACGCCTGCGTCGCCGCCCGTGCCCGACAAGGTGAACCTCCTCTTCGCCGCCGATGCCTTCGCCGCCGGTGACCTTTTCCTCAAGGAACTCCAGTCCGGCGGCAACCGCCTCGCCGGCTGCGTCACTTGGGCGCCGAAAACCACCGAAGTCGTCGAGGCGAGCAAGGGCGCCGCCACGCTGCTCACGACCAACAAGAACCTGCTGATCGTCGCCGACATTCTCATCGTGAACAAAGGCTTCGCCCAGGCGAACCCCAAGATTGTCGCCGGCCTCACCGAAGGCGCGCTCGAGGGCAACCGGCTGGTGCGCGACAATTCCGCCGCGCACCTCGATATGATCGCGAAGGCTTTCAAGTGGGACCGCGAGAAGGCCCGCACCGAGCTCGCCAAGGTCCACCTCTCGAACCTTCCGGAAAACCTCGCCTTCTACTCCGGCGCGATCGACGCCGCCGGCAGTTTCTCCGGCATCTATTCGTCCGCGATTCTTGTTTACGGCAACCTCATCGATCAGCCCGTCGACGCCGACCGCTACATGGAGCCGACGCACCTGAAAGCACTCGAGGCCGCGGGTGCGTTCGCCGGCCAGCAGATGGCGATCGCCCCGATTCGCTCCACCGCCGGCGGCGCACTCGAAGGCGATCCGCTCCTCACGAAAGACATTCGCTTCCTCTTCGAGCCGAACTCGACGAAACTCGACATGAACCACCAGGCCAACCTCAGCGCGCTCGCTTCGATCAAGCGGCTGCTGCAGGTCAGCCCCGGTTCGACCATCCTCCTGCGCGGTCACGTCGACAACGCCATGATCGAGAGTTTCCGCAAGCAAGGCGGCGAACCCTTCGTCCGCCAGATGGCCCTCAAGGCCATGGAACTTTCCAAGGGCCGCGCCTCCGAAATCCGCCGCGTGCTCACCGGGCAGCTCCAGGTCCCGGCCGCCCGGCTCGAGACCGTCGGCCGCGGCTGGGAGGAACCGCTCGGCCCCGACGCCGAGCAGAACCGGCGCGTCGAGGTGCAGTGGTTCACGGTGGAGTAGGATGCCAAACCTGTTGGTTATTGCCTATTGCCTATCGCTTATTTGGCCATTTCGGAAAATTGCCCAATGAGCGATCACCCATAAGCAACAACCAATGGCTGCCTACCGCCGCGCCTTCTGGACCAGCCGTCACCACGCCTGGCTCGGCCTCTGCACGCTCGGGCTCGGCTTCGCCACGGGTGAACCGCTGGGCTTGATCGCCGGCGCTGTCGCCTACGTGCTGGGCGTGATCTTCCTGCCGGACGCCGCGTTCTTCCGCCGCGCGATCGACGCACGGGAAAATTTCACCCGCGACACCGCCGCCGCGGCGCAACTCGCCGCTTTTCAGGAACAGCAGCAAAAACTCCTCGCCGGCCTCTCGCAGGGCCGCCGCCAGCGCTACGAGCAACTCGTCGCCGTCTGCTCCGACATTGAAAACGCCTCCGCCGAGGCCATCGCCGGCGCGAGCGCCGCGCTGAACGTTACCAGCCGCCGCCAGAAACTTGCCGAGCTGACCTGGACCTACCTCCGCATGCTCTCCGTCGAGCAAACGCTCGAGGTCTACCTCGAAACCGAACGCCGCGAGCAGGTGCCCGCCGCCGTCCGCACACTCGAGGCCGAGACCAAGACGCTCACCGCGGAAATCACCGCGCTCAAGACCGGCGCGTCCCACTCCGCCACACTCACCGGCAAGGAACGCCTGCTCACCTCGCGCCTCGAGCGGCTCGACGCCCTGCAGCAACGCCTCCGCCGGATTGAGCAGGCACAGTCCAACCACGATCTGCTCCGCTCCGAACAGGAGAGACTCGTCGAGCAGGTGAAACTCATCCGCGCCGACGCCATCGCCTCGAAGAACGCCGATACGCTCACCTCCCGCATCGACCTCAGCATCGAGCACCTCGCCTCGACCAACCAGTGGATCAGCGAGCTCGCCGAGTTCAAGGACCTCACGTCGCAGATGCCGCCGGTAGCCGCCACGCCCCCCACAACCGCCGGCTCTCTCCCACCCCGGCAGCCCCAGTCAACGCCCCCTCAAACGTAGCCCCGCTCGTGAGAGCGGGGCAGGCCCGCCTCCTTCTTCAACAACATGTCCACCCCTCCCGCCCGCGCCCCGCTACCGCCTTGGGCCGCCGACCTCGCGCGACTCTGGAACGGCGGCGCCCACAGTCTGTTTCTCCTCCACGGAAACATCTTCGATCTCTTCCCCGTCCGTCTCGGCGAGCGCGCCGAATACGCCCCGCTCAACGCCTTTCTCGCCCGCCGGCTCTTTCCGGAGCGCGGCAGCCTCATGTTCTTCGATCTCGGCGAAGGCCTCAGTTTCGCGTCACCCGCGATGCAGTCGCGCTTCTTCGAGTGGCTGAAGATTTTCGACGAGGTCGAGCACACCGATTTCCACCAACAGGGTCCGCCGCGCACCTTTAACGAGCTCGCACCCGTCCTCCGCCGTTTCTTCCTCCATGCCGCCGACGAGAAAAACGCCGCCGACCGCGGCGTCACGCTCGTCATCAGCTTTCCCGAAAAGCTCGTGCCCGCCGCCGAGGAGTCCAGCGCCAGCGTCGACGAGCGCCGCGCACTCGTCACGCTGCTCAAATGGGCGGCCGCGGCCGAGCTTCAGCTCGGCGACATCGGCATCATGCTTGTCACCGAGAGCGCCGCCGAGCTTCACGCCGACCTCGTCCAGCACCCCCACGTCGCCAATCTCCGGATACCCCTGCCCGACCTCGCCGGCCGCCGTGCCTTTCTCGATTCCGGCTGGCTCGATCGCCAGGCCCGCGGCCCCCGGCTCACGGATGCGGGCAACCTTTCCACCGAGGATCTTTCGCGCCGCACCTCGGGCCTCTCGCTCCTGCGGGTCGAGCAACTCATCGTCACCGCGCTGCGCGCCGGCGAAAAACTCACCGTCGAGCTGATCAGCACCGGCAAGCGCCGCCTGATCGAGGACTACTGCCAGGGTCTCGTCCGCTTCAAGGATCCCAAACCCGGCGTCTCGCTCGATCAGGTGGCCACCCACGCCGCCGCCAAGGCCCGGCTTCGCGAGCTCGCCTGGCTGATTCGCCATCAAAAGGACGACGTGCTCGAGCGCGGCGTGCTCGTTCCCGGCCGCATCGGTGTCGGCAAATCCTTCCTCATCGACTGCTTTGCCAGCGAATGCGGGCTGCCCGTTTTGGAGCTCGGCGAGTTCCGCTCGAAATGGGTCGGCGAGACCGAGCGCCAGCAGGCGCGCATCCTCCTCACGATTCGCGCGCTCGGCCCCGTCATCGTGGTCGTCGATGAAGCCGACGCGGTCTTCGGCAACCGCAGCGCCGATGGCGACAGCGGCGTCTCCACGCGCGTCTTCGCCGCCTTCGCGGCGCACTTGGGCGATTCGTCGCTCCGCGGCCGCGAACTGTGGATTGCGATGACCTCGCGCCCCGATCTCCTCGCGATCGACCTGAAACGCCAGGGCCGCTTCGGCCTCTGCGTGCCGCTCTTCGCCGCGCAGAACGCCGACGAGGTCGCCGAGCTCTTCACCGTCATCGCCCGCGTGAAGAAAATCACGCTTTCACCCGAGACGCTCGCCTACATCCGCATCGAGCTCGGCCCGCGCCCGCTCACCGGCAGCGATGTCGAAGCGATCCTCGTCCGTGCGAAGGAGCGCGCCGTCCTCGCCGCGCGCGATGCCGACGTGCAGCTCGCCGACGTGCGCGACGCCGTCGACGCCTTCATCGATCCGCTCGATCCCGACTTGCTCGCCTTGCAGGAGCTCGCCGCCGTGCTCGCCTGCTCCGACCGCCGCTTCCTGCCCGAGAAATACCGCGCCGCCAACCGCGCCGACCTCGGCGCCGCCTACGCCCATGCGCGAGGCGCGGTGGGATCGAGGTAGACGCAGAACTCCGACCGAAAAGGCAGGAACCCGGACAACACCGCCAATGGGCGCCGATGTTCGCTCATTTCCGAGGCACGGAGTTACCACTTGTCCAAGCCACAATAGGGGGAATTTTTTTTGGGGAATCAGACTCAATCGTCCTATTCCCAAAATTCCCGTTGATAAGTGTTCATGAGTGGTTTCTCCGAATCAGCGCCCATCAGCGCCGATCAGCGGTTTCCTCCGAGGCAACCTTCACCTGTTCGTCTTACCGCTCGCTCAACACCTCGCGCAGCGTCCGCGCGAAATCCGCGATCCGATACGGCTTCGGCACTGAACCGCGGAAGCCATGCGCCCGAAAATTCGCCATCACCGGATCGCTGGAATAGCCGCTTGAGACGATCCCTTTCGCGTCCGGATCGATCTTCAGGATCTCGCGCATCGCGTCGGCGCCCCCCATCGCACCCGGCACGGTGAGGTCCACGATCACCGCCTGATACGGCCGGCCCGAGATGCGCGCGATCGCGTATTCGCGCACCGCCTCGCCGCCGTCGTTGGTCACGGTCGCCTCCAGCCCAAGCCGCTCGAGCAGCGCCTTCGTCACGGCCCGAATCGGCTCCTCGTCGTCCATGAACAGCACGCGCCCGCGCAACGGTTCGAACGGGCTGCCTGCACTCGGCGCCGGGGCCGGCTCGACGCGCGCGGCCGGCAGCCAGATGCGAAACGTCGTGCCGCGCCCCACCGCCGACTCCACCGCGATATGGCCGCGGTGCTTCTGAATCACGGAGTAAACCGTGGCCAGCCCCAGGCCGGTGCCGTATTCCTTCGTGGTGAAGAACGGCTCGAAGATCCGCGCGAGATGCTCGGGCGCGATGCCGCGACCCGTATCCGCAATCTCGAGGCGCAGATAATGCCCGGGCGGCAGCGTCGCCACGGTGTGCGCGGCCAGCGTCTCGTTGCCCAGCGTCAGCCGGATCGTGCCGCCGGCCACCATCGCCTGGATCGCGTTGATGATGAGGTTCTGCACCACCTGGCCGATCTGGCCCTTGTCCGCATCGGCCGGCCGCAGGTCGGTCGCGATGTCGAATTCGCAGCGCGCCGACGAGCCGTGCAGCGCAAATTCCGCCGCCTCGCGCACGACGTCCGGCAGCAGCACGGCCGAGCGCACCGGCTCGCCGCCCTTCGCAAAAGTGAGCAACTGGTGCGTGAGTTCCTTCGCCCGCAGCGTGCCGCGCTCGGCCTCGCGCAGCCATTTGCCGCCCGCCTCCCGCACCCGCTCGTCGAGCAGCGCCAGCGTGATGTTGCCCATCACGATCGCCAGGAGGTTGTTGAAGTCATGCGCGATTCCACCCGCCAGGACGCCGATCGACTCCATCTTGGACGCGCGCAGGAGATCGGCTTCGAGCCGGGAGCGCTGCGTGACATCGCGCATCACCAGCACGATGCCGATCGCCTTGCCGCCGAGATCGTGCATCGGCGCGCACCGGCCTTCCACCCGGCGCGGCGCGCCTTCGCGCGGCTGCACCAGCGTGAACGGCGGCAGATCCACCGCGCGATCCGCGCTCAGCGCCGCAGCGACCGGCGCCGTCAGGGCCTGCCCCACCCGCTCCGATCCCAACCGGCACACCTCGTCGAGCGGCCGGCCCACCGCGTCGGCCGTCGCGCAGCCCGTCAGCTCGGCCGCGGCCTCGTTCATGAACTGCACCTGGCCGCCCGGCGCGACGGTGATGACCGCCTCCGACATCGCGCGCAGCGTCACGCTCAGCCGCTCGCGCTCCGCCGCCAGCGCCTGGTGCGTCGCCTGGATTTCCGTCACGTCGATCAACGCGAGCTGCGTGCGATCATAGAGCGGGCGGCCATCCAGGACCGGCGCGCGCCAGTGATAAAAAATCCGCAGCGCCCGGCCCTCGAGCGTGTTCACCTCAAACTCGCCGCTCGCCTCGGTCGCGCCACGCCAGATCGCCGTGACCGTCTGCCGCCGCGCGTCATAGACCTCGCCGGTGTAGATGCGCTCGAGGTTGGCCACACCTTCCTCGAGCGACCGCAGGCCGAGCAGGCGCAGCGTCGCCGAATTGGCACCCACGATGGAAACCAGCTTGCTCGCGGCGCGCCACTCGGCCGGGTGCGCGTCCACCCACGCGCCGAAATCCGCCACCCCGCCGGCCCGCAATTCCTCCAGCCAGCGCGCCATCGCGCCGTAATCGAACTCCACCACCCCGATCGGCAGATGGTCGAAGAGCACGCGGTAGCGTCCCTCGCTCGCGCGCAACGCATCCTCCGCGAGCTTGCGCTCGGTGATGTCCGACACGAAGCCCTGCAAGTGCAGCAACCGGCCCCGCTCATCGCGCACCGCGCGCACGTTTTCCTTGATCCAAATCGTGGAACCGTCGGGCCGGCGGATCTCCGACTCGAAATTGACCACGTGATCGCTCGCGCCCAGCAGGGCAAAGAACTCGTCGCGCCGGGTCGGCGAAACGTAGATTTTCGCCGTATCCGCCGGTCGCAGCGCGACCAGTTCCGCAGGGCGCCCGTAACCGAGAATTCGGGCCAGCGCCGGATTCGCGCGGCTGAATCCGCCCTCCGGCGTGTTTTCGTAGATGCCCTCGATCGCATGCTCGAAAAGATGCCGGAAGCGCTCCTCGCTCGCGACGAGTTGCCGCGTTTGCCGCGCATAAACCGTCAGCCAGAACCCGATCGCCGCCGCGGCCAGCACGGCCGCCAAGCCAAGCACGAGCAGCCACAACGACGTCTGCGACGGGATGATCGCACCGGCAGACGGGGGCAGCAGTATGCAGAAAAGGGGACTCACACGGGAAACGGCCGGACAAAATCCGGCCCGTCCCCACTTGTCGAGGACGGGGCCTACGCAACCCGCCCGAAAATGCCTTCGCGCCGGCCGCTCTCGCCGCCACGCTGCCGCCATGCTCTTGTCCATCCGTTCCGCCACTGCCGACGACCTGCCCCTGATCCTCGAATTCATTCGCGGGCTGGCTGAGTATGAAAAACTCCTGCACGAGGTCGAAGCCACGCCGGAGAAGCTGCGGGCCACGCTGTTTCCCGCCGACGGTCGCGCCGGGGCCGAGTGCGTGCTGGCCTTTGCGGACGACGCGCCCGCGGGTTTCGCGCTGTTCTTCCACAACTACTCCACGTTCATGGCCAAGCCCGGCCTGTATCTGGAAGATCTCTACGTGAAGCCCGCGCTCCGGGGCCGCGGCATCGGCAAGGGCCTGATTCTGCATCTCGCCCGACTCGCCAACGCCCGCGGCTGCGGCCGGATGGAATGGTCGGTCCTGGATTGGAACCAGCCCGCCATCGACTTCTACGAATCGCTCGGTGCGCGCCGGATGCGCGAGTGGCAAATCTGCCGCCTGACCGGCGAAAGCCTCCAGCGTTACGCGTAGCCCTTGCGGCGCGAGGCGCCCGACCCCTCGTCGCACCCAAACGGACGCCGCGGCGCCCCGCCGCGCCTCCCATTTGGGCCCCGTTCCGACCGGCCGCTCAGCGTTTCCCGCCCCATTTTTGCTTTGCCCCCAACGCCGGAATCGATGGCCTCTCGGCGGCATGTCCAGCACCCCGCCGCCCACCGAGGCACTCGCCGAGCTCGCCTCGGTTTTGGGTGATGATAACGTGCGGACGCTGGTGCGCACGTTTCTCCGGGATTTCCCGCTGTCGTTCCAGGAACTGAGCACGAGCCCCGACCGCAAGAACCGTCACCGGGTCGCGCACAGCATGAAGAGCAATTCGCGCCTCATGGGCGCACTCCAGCTTTCGGAGCAGATGGCCGTCCTCGAAACCCGCCTGGCCGAGGAAACCGGCGGGGACGTGACCCCGCAGGACCTCGCCGCCATCTCCGCCGAGTTCGACACGATCGCCGGCCCGCTGCGGGCGTTTACCGGCCAGTAGCGCTTGCCGCGATGCGGGCGGAGAAACCGCCCCGCCGCCTCACGTATCCACCAACCCCGCCTGGATGCACCAGCGGGTGAGGCTCGCGACCTCGCGGACGCCGACCTTTTCCATGATGTTCGCGCGGTGCTTCTCCACGGTGCGCACACTGAGATTCAACTTGGCCGCGATCTCCTTCGACATCTGGCCGGCGGCGACGAGTTTCGCGATCTCCTGCTCCCGCTCCGTCAGCGGCACTTCGAGCGGCGGCCGGGTGATCGCCAGACCGGCGACGGTGCCACCCTTGGCGCGCACCCGGCTCGCAAAAAACATCCCGCCGCTCCGCACCGTCTCGACCGCGCTCAGCACGTATTCGATCGGCTCGGTCTTGTCCACGTAGCCGTTCACGCCGAGCACCATGAGGTCCGCCGGCAGGCGCTCGCTCGGATGCGCGGTGATGACGAGAATCTTCATGTCCGGCACGGCCCGTCGCACCTCGCGCGCGATCTCCATGCCGTTGATGTCGGGCAGCATCAGGTCCACCACGAGCATGTCGGGTTTCTCGCGGAGGCAAAAATCGAGGCCGGGACGCCCCAGGCCGAATTCGCCGATCACCTGCAGGTCTTTCACCTTGCCGAGCGTCAGCAGGATCAACTGACGAAACATGGTTTCGTCTTCGATGAGAACGGCGCGAAGTTTTCGCATGCTGAGTGCGGTCGGTGGCTGGTAAGCGTTATTGCTGGGCTCGCGATCGCACTACTACGGATGCGCGATCGAAGCGCGGTTGCTAGCATGTTCCGTCTGACAACCCCCATGGCGGAACTCAAGCATACATTACAAGCAGGTCCGGCGGCTGGCTTCGGCCCGCCTGCGGGCGGCTCCGTTTCCGTCTACGCATGAGCGGTGCCGGCAAAGACGGCGCGCGCGCCCGAATCCTGGTGGTCGAGGACTCCTCGGTGTTTCGTGAGATGCAGGGGCTGCTGCTGGGCCAGGCCGGCTACGGCGTGTCTTCCCACGAGAACCCCCAGACCGCCCTCGCGATCGCGGCGAAGGAGCACTTCGATCTCGTCGTCATCGATTACGAGCTGCCCGACATGAACGGCCAGCAGTTCATGCACGCCCTCCGGAAGATTCAGCCGGAGATCGCGGTGGTGTTCGTTTCCGGCGCGCTCACGCTCGACCTCGCCATCCAGCTCAGCAGCGAAGGCGTCGCGGGCATTTTCAACAAGCCGGCCAACCCGAAGACATTACTCGAAAAGATCAACGAGACGCTCGCCCGCCACAGCGCCCGCGACACCGCCGCCCGCGTCGGTTCCCATTCCCCGCTTTCCAGCCCGCGCCGCTCCGGCTCCATTGCGCCGCACAGCGTCGTGTCGGCCGCGAATCCGGAACCCACTGCCGATCGGCTCGCCTACGCGCCCCGCTTCCTGCTCGGCAGCTCGGATCGCTTCCGCGAATTCACCCATCGGCTCTGGAAGGTCCGCGACTTCCGCGCGGTGCTCCTGCTCCAGGGTGAGCCGGGCAGCGCGTTCGAGCCCCTCGCCCGCGAGCTCTCGGACATTTCCCTCTTTCGCGACGGCCCGGTGATGACGTGTTCCGCTGCCCGCTTCGACGCCCGCCGTCTGATCGAGGTGCTCGCGCCGTCCTTGCTTTCCCATGACGCCGGCACGCTGATCGTCTCCGGCGTGGAATCGTTCACCGCCGCGCAGCAAAAGACGCTCGAGAACCTCATCACCGGCCGCGACGTGTTCCTGCCCTTCGCGCGGCGGTTTCGCCTCGTGCTCGCCGCGACCCCGGCGCTCTCCGATCGCGTCGACGACGGCTCATTCGACGAGACGCTCTACTACAAGATCAGCTCGCTTTCGCTGACGGTGCCAAGCCTGCGCGAAATGCGCGGCGACATCGTCGCCAACGCCCGCCGGATTCTCGCGGCGCACCACGACAACGGCCACGCGCGGTCGCCACTTACGTTCGCGGCCGACGCCGCGGCCTGGCTGGAAGCGCAGGCGTGGCCGGGCAACTACGACGAGCTCACCGGCGCCGTCCTCGCCGCCGCCGACCGGGCGGAGGGCAACGAACTGAGCCTCGCCTCCCTCGCCGGCAGCGCGGCCCCGGCAGACGCGGGCCCGGCGGCAATCGCTCCGGTCAACGGGTCCGTCGCGGTCGTGGAGATTACGGCTCACGACTCCGAGGAAACGCGTCCGCCCTTCCCGCTGAGAAGCGATCTCGCGGCGCAGGGCGCGCCGGCACCCGCGCCCGCGGGGAACCACGTCGCCACCGCCGGCCAGCTCTTTGCGCGGGCCTCGGCGCCCGCGCACCCCCTGACGGCGCAGAGTCTCTTTCGCGCGGCCTCGAGCAGTTATAATTTCAGCCAGCGTCTGGCGGAATCGCTCAACCGCGCCGAGTCCTGCGCCGCGCACTGAGGGCTTGCGACCGGCGCGCCGCCGGCAAGTGTCGGGGCACGTGCGCCTCCGCCACTTCCGTGTCAACCGCCTCCCGTCCCGCCTCCATCCAGTTTGATCGCGACTCGGCGGCGCTGCGGCATGCCGATGGTCAACGCGTGGCCGCGCTTTCGCTCGACACGATTCATGCCCTGCACCTCGCGCTGATCGAGCAGTTGGGGGAAAACGCCGCCGACGTGCTCTATCGCAGCGGCTACGAATGGGCGCTGCAGGACATGGTCCGGTTCAACCGGCAGCTCCGGCAGAAGCTCGGCGACGACGCTGACCTCGGGCAGATGGATGCCCGGTTCATCCTGGATTCCTGGTGGGCGCCGTTCGCCGAGGCCGGCTGGGGAACGTGCACGTTCGATCCCGTCGCACTCGCGCGCGGCATCATGCTTGTCGAATTGCGGGGCAGTGCGGTGGCACCCGGGTTCGCGGGCTCCGATCAACCCGCCTGCCACCTCTATGCCGGGCTCTTCGCCGGCGCGTTCAGTTATTTCGAACGCACGGAGCGGCACGCGGCCGAGATGCACTGCACTGCCTGCGGTGCCGCCACCTGCACTTTCCTCGTCGGCCCTGGCGCCGAGGTGGATTCCGCCGAGACGCAGCGCCAGCACGGCGCGGCTCCCGCGGAGATCCTGCGCCAGTTTCGCTGACCGATCCGGATCGTTCCGCCATGGCCGCTCCCGTCAGCATTCTCCAGTCCCTCGGCCTCGATCGCCTGCTTGAGCACGAGGCGACGGATGCGCGCACGGTCAATCCGCTGAACTTCGCGTCGACGGAGATGATTCGCGGATTCCATCACGTGATCGAGCGCGAGCGCGCGGGCGCCTGGCGCAGCACGATGAAGGCCGCCGGCCACGCCACCGGCCGGAAGTTTGGCGCCACCCTCGACGCCCGCCTCGCCGCCCGCGGTCAACCCGCGCTCAACGCCCTGCCCCTGGAGGCCTGCCTCTCCCTGCTCGAGCTGCATCTCGCCGATCTCGGCTGGGGCCGGCTCCAGATCGATCTCACCGACGCCGCGCAACACGGGCTCGTCGTCGCCCGGCTCGAGCACAGCGTGTTCGTGGAAGCGCTGGCGGACGTGCCCGATTTCGTCGACGCGCTCCCGGCGGGAATGCTGCAGGGCTTCTTCGAACACATCAGCGGCCAGACGCTCGGCTGCGAAGAGATCGCCTGTGTGCGGCGCGGCGCCGCCTGCTGCACCTTTGTCATCACCGCCCCCGAGCGGCTCGCGCGCATCATGCCAGTCATCGGCCGCGAAAACGCCGACACCCTTCTCGCTCGCCTGCGTTCGTAGGATTCCCGCGCCCGCGCGTCGCTCGTATCGGTAGGGCCCGACCTCCGGGCGGGCCTTTCCAGCTCCCGCCGCCCAAGCCGCCGTTCACCCGCGCGCCGCCGCGTGCAGCCAGACGCGCAGCGCGCGAAAATCCTCCGGCAGGAAGACGTCGCGGTGCTCCCTCAGCACCGCCGGATCGCCGCGCCACTCCCCGGCGATGAACCCCGCGTGCGCCGCCGGCGCCAGCGCCACCCAGTGCGGACAATCCACGCAGTGCGCGCCACTGACCCGGCCTCGCGCGCGCTCCAACTCCTGCCGCCGGCACACTCCGTCGCGACCCGCTTCCCGGAACGAATCGCGGCACACCGTGAACTCCGGATAAAAGCACGCCTTGACCAACTGCCGCGCCACGTCCGACCACGTCGCGGCCCCGAGCCCGGCCACCACGCGCGCGACCAGCGGCGCACTCTCCGCCTCGCTCATGCCGCCCGACGCGCCGCATTCGCCCGGCGCCAGCGGCCGCGGCAGCCCGCGCTCCGCGACGAGCGCCCCGAGCTGCACGGCGAAGAGCCGCACTTCCGCGCTGGAGGGCTGCGCCCGCGCGCTCTGCGCCCAAAAGCGCGCCACCACCGCCCCCACGATCCGTTCGAACTCCGCACCCGCCTTCATCATCGCCGCAGCCCGCCGCAATCCATTGCCGCTGTCAAACGCCCGCCCACGGATCGCCCGTTTTTCATTCGGCCATCGCCCATCGGCCTTCGGCAATTCCGAGAAATTGTCATGGTCACACTGCGCACTCTGCATCAACTGTGCTGGTGGCAAACTCCGGGAGCTACGTCTGCCGGCCCGGCATTGTTTTCCGTATGGTCTGCGCCCGTCACCCACTGTCTCCCATGATCCAGACGCTCACCGCCCCCGCGCCCGCCCCGCTCTACGTCGAGCTGGCGCGCTCCCTCGAACAACTCATCGAACAGGGCACCCTCCGGCCCGGCCACCGGCTGCCCTCCGTCCGCCGCATGTCGCTGCAGCGCGACGTCAGCATTTCGACCGTCCTCCAGGCCTACACCCTGCTCGAGAACCGCGGGTGGATCGAGGCGCGTCCACAATCCGGATACTATGTGCGGCCGCGGCTGCCGATGAACACCCCCGAGCCGCGCATGGCGCGGCCGATGGCGAAGCCCAGCTACGTCGGCGTGAAGGATCTCACCGCCGAGGTGCTCGCGCTCGCCTTCGACCCGACCTATGTGCCGTTCGGCGCGGCCTGCCCCGATCACACCTTGTTTCCCACCAAGAAGCTCGCGCGCATCCTCGCCTCCGTCGGCCGGAACGATCCCGCGCTCCTCGGCCGTTACGCGATGAACTGGGCTTACGATCCGCTCGCCCGCGAGGTTGCCCGGCGCTACCTGCAGGCCGGCTGCCCGCTTTCGCACGACGAGCTTGTCATCACCATCGGCTGCACCGAGGCGATCAATCTCGCGCTGCGCGCCGTGACCAAGCCCGGCGACACCGTGGCCGTGGAAACGCCCTCCTACTTCGGCTTCCTCGAGACGCTGCAGAGTCTCAACCTCCGCGTGGTCGAGATCCCCACCGGCGCGCGCACCGGCATCTGCCTCGACGCCACCCGCGAGGCCCTGGCGAACAACGACGTGAAGGCGATCATGATCATGCCGAGCTTTCAGAATCCCCTCGGCTCCTGCATGCCCGACGCGAACAAGGAGAAATTCTACCAGATCGTGTCCGAGTTCGACGTGCCCGTGATCGAGGACGACATCTACGGCGACCTCCACTTCGGCGAGCGGCGGCCCAAGCCGCTCAAGGCCTGGGACACCGACGGCCGCGTGATCCTCTGCAGCTCCTTCGGCAAGACCCTCGCGCCCTCGCTGCGGGTCGGCTGGTGCGCGCCCGGCCGCTACCTCGAACGCGTGCGGCGACTCAAGTTTACGAATACGCTCGGCACGCCCGTCGTGCTGCAGAAGACCGTCTCCGACTTCCTGCGCAACGGCGGCTACGATCACCACCTCCGCTCGATCCGCCGCGCGTATCACCACCAGCTCCACCTCTTCTCGCAGGCGATCCTGCGGCACTTCCCCGAGGGCACGCGGCTCAGCCGGCCCGACGGCGGCTTCGTGCTCTGGGTCGAGATGCCCACCGGAGTCGACACGCTCAAGCTCCACCGCGAGGCGATCAAGCACCACATCAGCACGGCGCCCGGCGCGCTCTTCTCCGTGAAGGACCGCTACCGGAATTGCCTGCGGATGAACTGCGGCGTGCCGTGGACCGACACCATCGAGGCGGCCGTGCGCACCCTCGGCGAACTGGCGAGGAAACAAACCTGATTTTGAACCGGAGAACGCGGAGGTCGCGGGGAAATTCCGGCTCAACTCCTCCGCGTTCTCCGCGACCTCCGCGTTTAAAAATGTCTTTCCCCATCGAGGTTCTTTCCGCTCCAACGCGCGACTCCGACTTCGCGGACCTCCGCGCGCTCCTTCGCGACGCCATCGAGAGCGGCGCGTCCGTCGGCTTCATGCTGCCCGTGCGCGAAGAAGAAATGCTGGCGTTCTGGCAAGGCATCCTGGCCGACGTCGCCGCCGGCACCCGCATCGTGCTCGTCGCCCGCGACGCCGGAAAAATCATCGGCAGCGTGCAGCTCGGCCTCGCCACCAAGCCCAACTCCCGCCATCGCGCCGAACTGCAGAAGCTCCTCGTGTTATGCTCGCACCGCGGCCGCGGCCTCGGCTGCGCGTTGATGCAAGCGGCGGAATCGGCCGCGCTCGCCCAGGAGCGCACGCTCCTCGTCCTCGACACCAGTGCCACCGGCAACGCACTCGGCCTGTATGCACGTTTCGGTTACACTGAAGTCGGCGTCGTCCCGTGCTACGCCGCCGACCCGGACGGTCCACTGATCGACACCATCATTTACTACAAGCAGCTCACGCCCGTCCCCGCGATGCAGCATCGCCGCGCCGCCATGCCATGAAATCCGATTCGCTCGCCGCCAAGCCGCTTCCGACCGCTGTGCCTTCCGCCCCCGCAACGTCCGCCGCGCCCTCCCGCTCCGCCCTGGTCCTCGCCTTTGCCTCCATCTACCTGATCTGGGGCAGCACTTACCTCGGCATCCGCATCGCCGTGGAGACGATGCCGCCCTTCCTCATGGCCGCAGCGCGCTTCCTCCTCGCCGGCGGCGTCCTGTTCGCGTTCCTGAAACTCCGCGGCGCCGCCTGGCCGACTGCGCGCCAGTGGCGCATCAACACCGCGATCGGCACTTTCCTTCTGCTCGGCGGCAACGGCGCCGTCGTCTGGGCCGAACAATACGTGCCCTCCGGCATCACGGCGCTGATCATTGGCGCGAGCCCGTTGTTTTTCGTGCTCACCGAGTGGGCCTGGCCCGGCGGCACGCGGCCGACTGCCGTCGTGATGGGCGCGATGCTGCTCGGCTTCGCCGGCGTGACGTGGCTCGCCGCGCCCTGGGAGCAGGGCGTCGGCGGCGCCATTCACCTCGGTGGCCTGACCGCGATCCTGATCGGCTCTCTCTCCTGGTCCATCGGCTCGATCTATTCGCGGCATGCCAAACACGGCGCCGATCCCTTCCTCGCGTCCGCGCTGCAGATGCTTGGCGGCGGCACCATGCTCGTGATCGTCGCGCTGCTCCACGGCGATTTCGGCCGGCTCGACCTCAACGCGATCACTCCGCGCGCCTGGGGCGCGTTCGCCTACCTCGTCGCGCTCGGCTCGCTCGTGGGCTTCTCCACCTTTGTCTGGCTCATGAAGCATAGCACGCCGGCGCGCGTATCCACCTACGCCTACGTGAATCCAATCGTCGCCGTGTTTCTCGGCTGGCTGATCCTGCATGAGCCGATCGGGCCGCGCACCCTCGTCGCCTCCGCCATCATCATCACCGCCGTGGCGATCATCACGGTGCGGAAGAACCGCGCGCCAAAGCCCAAAGCCGTCTAGCTCGGTCGCGCCCCGATTCACTCGTTGGGCAGCGTAAAATACAGAATGACCAGGCCGAGATTTAGTGCCATGAACCAGCCCGTCAATATGGCCATCGACCACGGATCGCCGAACGCATCGTAGATCACGGGAATCGCCGCAATGCACGGATTGCCGACCGCGGCGATCGCCAGGACGAACTTTAACCGCGACTTCATCGGCCGCTTCTTCGGGGATTCCGGCGGCGGGGGCGAACTCCGCTTCGCGCGCTTGCACATCGCGCACCATCGCCTCAATCTCGTTCGGGGCCGCGGCCTTCGCGGCAAAATGGGACGCCAGCTCGGGCGGGTGGCTCGGCCGCAGGACCCGCTCCAGATTGTGCGAGTAGGCGATGATCTCGCGCAGATCGAGCGGCTCGGCGGCATCCGGCGTCGCTGCGAATTTCGCGTCGGTGAACGCCAGCTCCGGCCGCGGCGGAAAAATAACCGGCGCCTCGGCCAGCGTTTCCAACTTGAACCACGGCCCCTCCGCGGCCCGCGCCCCTTCCGAGCCGGGCGCGATGACGTCCACTTCGGCGAGTTGGCGAAGCCGCGCGACATCGTAGGGACCGCGCACCTCCGCCCCGACGCGCACGAAATAACAGGAAGCTGGATTCATCGGCGAAGCGGCGCGTTTGTAGCGGAAAGCGTGAGCTTTTCGCAAGGACGACGAATCCCTCCCGGTTTCCGCGGGCGCATCTCCGAGTTGAACGAAGCCGCTGCGCGGCGCCGAGGTGCGGGAGCGAAGAGGCGGGAGTGACGCACGGGAGTGGACGGACGGTGGGCCAAGCGCGACGACGGCGTAAGGCTGACCGTGATGT